>Ga0185299_10000825_pt1 | contig 73344 bp, 63 predicted proteins | sample PaiPotPPA55metaG_FD_128002 | JGI IMG/M metagenome (GOLD analysis project Ga0185299, IMG submission 128002) | Iron sulfur acid spring bacterial and archeal communities from Banff, Canada, to study Microbial Dark Matter (Phase II) - Paint Pots PPA... ...
ATCGCGGGGTCGGAAATCGCACCCCGCACGAAGCGTTCTTGAGTTTTGCAACTGTACTAAAAAACGAGGTCCTGACTGTCTAGATTAGTGGGTAGCCCTACAGTGTCGACGCAATCTATCACAATATGCCACTTGCAAATATGCGGAGCGGACAGGTTATCGCCGATGCGTTTGGTGTGTTAAAAATCGGAAAAAGTATTCGGCCATTATTCATCGAGGTCAAGGTTACAGCGAATGATCCTTGGTTTGCGTTGGTGGAGAATCTGCAACAGATTCGACTTGCTCGTGCCTGCGCCCATAAGATACAAGACTTTGTTCACACAAAATCAGAACACCGAGTTGAACGAGGTGTATGGGGTTTGATTCTTGCTTCAAAAACCTACTATGAAAAACACGTTGGCAAGCTTAATGGATGCAACCCAATGTTGGAGGTCTTAAAACGAACTACGCGGGCGAGGGTTGCCTTCGGAATTTCCGATTATTTGGCAACCGGCCAAATTAGAATTATCGCTCACAATTGGGCAAAAACACGTCTAGTCGGCACAGGGAGATCGTAGTACCGACAGCTGCGTTAGCTTATATGAAGCGGGATAACGTAGTGGGTCACAGTGGGTCACAGTAGGTCAAAAACGGGGGTGCATGCCCGGACCTCTCTCGGTGATTAAAGCTAAAATTGCCGTCGCTATCGCAGCAGAATCACCGTCTGATCGCCAAGAATTCAGCAAATCGAACCAATGGTCCGAAAGATTGTAAATGCGGCTACGAAAAGTTGGCCTTCGGGTTTTCAAACCCGACACACCTGCAGTCGATGATTTCTTTATCAGAAAATCGTCTCATTGGGAGCGAAGGGGGCCTTCGGGTTCGTTTAAGACATGGATAGAGTCGCGGTGCCTGCACAGACCCCGCTTGCGCAATACGGGCGCGTCAGCAGGGATGTCCTGGCCTGGGGCCTGGCGCTGGCTTCCCAGCCGGAGGCGCTGATAATGGAGAGATCATCCAAGCCGTCGGTCCACAGGATGTGCGCGGTACGGGTTGCGTCCTCTTGGGTTGCTGGTCCGTCGCGAACGATAGCCGTAATTGCCGACAAACCGTTGCTTTGATTCCGGTAAACCAACGGATTCTCTGCAACGAAGCCCGCCACTGACGGATTCCATTCGCGCCAGTGGATCAGGAAGTTATAATGATTGTCTCGCTTATTGGGTGCGAGGCTCCCTCCCCACTTCCGCTTGAAACGCAGCAAGCCATCACTGAGCGATGGTCGGACAGCACCGAAGTCGATCCAAGAGCAACCCAGCTGGTGGGCGAATTGGATGGCGTGGTAGTAGAGGGCCGCGATGGCACCTTGCCTCGCAATATTAGGATCGCCGTTCCGGACTCCCACCGCCAGCAGATAAAGCGTCTGCTTCCGCTTTTTCACTAGGAGTGCCGCCAATCGCGCGCCCTCTTGAACAATCCACAAAACCGCACCTCCGTGGAAATGCACGCGCAGCCAATCCGCGTCCCGTATGATCGCAAGGTCTCCGTGCCGCCGAACCATAAATGGCACGTATAGAGTTTGGTAGAAAAAGTCGAAATCAGTTCCCGACGGCGAAATTACCAGCTCCAGCTTTTCGCGCTTTCCTAGCCGCATGTCATCCTTTACACTGCGATTCGCCCGCCCAGCAGATGTTGGATCGTCCGGCACACGTCCTGCCATATTGAGCCACCCTGGCACAGCGAGATAGCTCTTGCGAAAAAAAAATGGTGCCGATAACTGCTCTGCGCGGATTACGGTCAGGTCGGCTCCGGGTTCGAGACAGTCGACTCTTCTCTCTAAGTGCCAAAGCGAGAAGGAGCCCAGCAACTCCCGCTGCGGCTTGTCGGCGAAGAAACGTGAAGGGAGATAGTCCACCCACGGTTCTTCTCCGGCCACTAGAAGAGTTGCGGGTTGCCCAGAAGCTTTAGCCTTCCCATACAATCGAGCCACGGGAATTTGCGGGTTCATCAAATTCAGAAAACATGGATAGAGGCGCTTTAGCGAATCTTGCCATTCCTGTGGCAAGCGCCAGAGGCTGCGTCTAATGACTTGGTTCATTCGAAGTGCGTCCGCCCAAGATGGCGAGAATGGTAAGAACCCCGGTTACTGACACATAAACCTCCGAACGCCAAGAGAATAGCACGGAGCGCGGGTAGAGGTTCGCAGACATGCCTCGATAGTGATTTTGGACGGCTCAGTAAAGAAAGGCTGGTCATAACATCCTGAGGTCAATTATAAATTGACCCCAGGGACACCTGATGCCGAGCCGTACCGTACACCGTACTCCACCACAGCGCGCCAAACTCTCCGTCGCTCCAAAAATTCCAGCTATTCAGTGCAACATCTGTTGAATTCGCCATTGAAAACGAAATGGATGCGAAGGTTGCGCTCAGGCTTCTGGAAGGGTTCGGCGTTCTTCCCAGCGGAAGAAATATCGTGGTGGTCGAGGAACCGAAACCTGAAGATAACAAAACGCCGGAGGAAAAGCATGACGACTTGGTCGAAGATTATTTCAAAAGAGCGCTGAGAATGTTTCACGTACGGAACAAGGTGTTCGGCACTCCACTGCCCGAAGTAAAAGAATGACATTCGCAAAAACAAGAGTGCGATACTGATAGCTGCGTTAGCTGAAATGAGAGATGCAAATCTTCTCTGAATACCCCTAACCCTCAAAATCCTCGAATTCAGCCCAAACCCGAAATCAGCGGTTTTAGAGATTTCCTCACCGAATTACCCCTGTTCAACCCCAATCGTCGGTCCTGCGGGGCCCTAGCGGTGTGCAATCGGTGCGTAAATCGGTGGTCCACTCCCCAATTCGGCGTGAAATCCTTCGAGGGCGCCGGAGATACAAATATGAAGCAGGGTACCGTAGTGGGTCATGGTGGGTCACAGTAGGACAAAAACGCGAGTGCACCCAAGGACATCCCCATACAAATTGGCGACTGAAGCAATCACTGCGCTTTCTTCTCGGTGAATAAAATCAGAGGCTCTAATGTTTCCAAAGATCGACGCGAATCGTACCCGATAGCGCGACGTTTGAGGGGCCATGCGGGTTACAGATACTGAACGTTATTTTGTTCGAGTCGCTAACCCAGCCAAAATAAGTAAGGGCGCCTGATGATGTCAACACGTTAGTCACTCCTAGAGCCAACGAATCCCCGTCGCTTGCTCCGGTAAATGCGACGGATTGATTCGGCGCACAATTCTTTGGCGAGATAGCCGGGACTGCGAGAGTAAATGTCTTTGACAAGTGTTGAATTATCGGAGTGCCCCCGCCGATTGCAGCTGAGCCTCCGACACTGAAGTTGCCTGATGCGGTCAAATTCGCTGTGATGGATTGATCGACCTGGAATGTATTTGATTGATCACGGCGTGCGAAATTTGATGCGCTTACACCACCGAGGCTCGACGAGTCCGCGGCACTTAACGCAGAGGAGGCGCTTAGGGCAGATGCTGCAGTTCCGGTTATGTTGATGGCCGCCGTACCGGAAGAAATCTTCGATGGGTCAATATTGCTTAGACCTGAGCCGTTCCCTATAAAGGACCAAGCTGTAACAACCCCGGTAACATTTTGATTCCCCGAGAAATTGTTCCCGCCGTTCAAGAGAGCGAAGCCCGCAGTTCCGTCCGTCATAATCTGGTCGCTAGGCAGAGCGTAATCGAAGATTTTGATTGGACCAATGTCCGCGTATGTAGGATCGCCGCATCCAGCTTGAACTCCGATAACGGCAGGGTCCGATGTCGAAGAAATAGGCCCTGTGTGATTTCCTTGGCCAACCAACACACCGTCGAGGAACACTTTAACGGCTGCACCATCGTAGGTGCCAGCTACATGGTGAAATTTTCCATCGTTAGGAACCGGCACGGTTGAAAACAGATCGTCTGTGTTTGCGTTAGATGCAGCAAAAAAGATTGTTCCGGGAGTCAAGCTTTGGAAGGTCTTGATGATCCCCAGTTGATACGACCTGTTAAAACCGCATCCGTCTCTTTTGTCTAAGATGGTGTCAACCACGTTTGTCACGCTGAAATCCGGCTTGACCCAGGCCGTTATCGTAACTTGCGAGTGCGGCGCCAAGACTGCGGAGTCAGCAAGCGTTATGTAACTCGATCCGTCAAAGTGGAACAGCGTGGGCAATGTGAGCGCCTGTTGCTGGGCTTGTAGCTCAGGCACTGCTATAACCAATAGTCCGAATAAGAACAAGATAACGTGCCGACTGCGAGTTCCTGGGCGGGACACCCTAGTCATCGATGATTCTATTCTTGCCTTGGCTTGAAACCTTCTTTGCTGCATTCGGTCCCCCTCACAGAAAATTGACGTTGTTATGATCCCTACCTAATAATCCAGCAACTTTGGGTAACAAAACACACGAAGCAAGGCGCCGAACATACAAAAACTTACGGACTGTTACTCTTCTGTGAGGCAAGAAGTCAACTAATTTGAGGTTACTTCTAGGGTTGTCTCTGGTTAACATACGATTTGCACGAAACAGGGCGGTTAAGAGAAGATCGCGTAACGCTATTTTTTTAAAGCAGAAAAATATAGATGCCACCGCAATACAACGTGTTCCGCTTTGGCCCTTTTGAGTTCAAGCCCCAAAACGGACATTTGTCGAAGAACGGCTACCGCATCAAACTGCAGCCAAAATCGGCGGCGATTTTGAAAACTCTGTTAGATTCTCCCGGCCAAACCATTCTTCGGGAGCAGATTCAAATGAATCTTTGGTCGCCGGGGATCCACGTAGACTTCACTCTCGGCATCAAGGTTGCAGTTAAGAAACTCCGGGATGCTCTGGGAGATTCCGCCGGTAACCCCACCTATATAAAAACTGTTCAGGGAGAGGGCTATAGATTTATTGCCCCGGTTGAGCGGAAAGTGCAGGTTTTGGAAGAGAAAGGTGACGCCGCGACAAAGGAACCTAGATTAGTAATCCGCCCGGTCACAACAGGAGCGAGCGGGAAACGGTGGTTATTAGACGCAGCCCAGGGTGTTTCCAATTTCCGTTACCGGGGGACGTATAAGTTGCTAATCCGACTATCCGTGCCTCTATTGATCAGCGCTTTCGCTTTGCTCGGACTGAAAATGAAGCTGGACAGAATACCGGCTCATCCCCAATCGACAATGGCCCAAGTTCGTAGATACGTATATATATTGGACTACAGCCAAAACGGCATCTGGGGCTACTCGGTTAATCCTTTTTCGGGCATTCTGGAACCCATAGGCAAGACGCCATTCGCTTCTGGCGAGCATCCATATCAAGCGGCTTTCTCACCCGATCGGGCTTTTTTGTACGTGGTCAATCGAGGGAGAGCCGACCAAGTTTGTCAGGACGGCTGCACCATATCAGCTTACGCTATCGACTCCGTAACCGGAAGTCTGGTGGAGCTGAACGGCTCTCCTTACCCGGCTGGATCTGGGCCTGTTGCGATCGCGATACACCCCTCCGGAAAGTTCGTATATGTCGCAAATGTTATATCGAACGATGTTCATGTGTACTCTCGTGGCGTGGGGGGTGATCTTCGCCCTCTCGTCGACAGAGCAGTGGGGGCCCGCCCTTTCTTCGTGACTACTACTCCCTCCGGAAAATTTCTTTACGTCGGCAATCAAGACGACGGAACGATCTCGGCATTTACAATTGGCACTGGTGCCGACATGAGACCGATTCAGGGTTCACCGTTCACTACGGGTTTAAGGCCTCGATCAATGACCATCGATCCAACCGAGCACTTTGCCTACGTTGTGAATTATGGTGTTAATCCTTACCGTACCCGTCAACCGTCCTGCGAGGGAAGCTACGGAAATGCAACGGGCAAAGGTTGTACAATTTCCATATTCGCTATAGACCAGTATACGGGGGCACTTTCGCAGATCAAGGATTCGCCAGTCGATTCTGATGGAATCAATCCTCTTTTATCGACGATGGACGCGGGAGGGAAGTATTTATTTATCGCGAACATAACCTCCAACGATATCAGCGTCTATAACGTGGACGGAAAAACGGGTTCAATCCACCGAGCGCGAGGCTCCCCATTTACTTCAAGAGAGGGTCCTGCCTCTGCCGCGCTCGACTGGTCTGACGAGTATTTGTACGTGGTAAACGCTTATTCACACGATATCACGCAATTCGCCATCGATGGCGATGGCGGATTACACGTACTTGGTACGCCAGTCTCCATAGGTCGGGGGCCGGTGGCCATCGTCACTCAACGTGGTTCAATGCATTAGCCAACTGCTTGTATACGGATAGCTACTTAAACAACTCAAAATCCCCGAATTACGGCCCAAACCCGAAATCAGCGGTTTTAGAGATTTCCTAACCGAATTACCCTTGTTCAACCCCAATCGTCGGTCCTGCGGGGCCCTATCGGTGTGCAATCGGTGCATAAATCGGTGGTTTCAACCCTCAATTCGGCCTGAATCCTATTCGAGTGCGTGAACGGTGAAGATAACAAATATGAAGCTGGGTAACGTAGTGGGTCATAGTGGGTCACAGTTGGTCAAAAACGGGGTTGCATCGAGGACCTCTCACGGCGATTAAGGCTAAAATTGCCGCCGCTATCGCAGGAGAATCAAACCGTCTGATCGCCAAGAATTCAGCAAGTCGAACCAACGGTCCGAAAGATTGTAAATGGCTAGGATAAAATGGCCTTCAGGCCTTCACTCCGACACCACATGCAGTCGATGATTTCATTAATTAGAAACTTCCGTGATGATAAACCGGACGAACGGGCTGGCATCAACCGCACTCACGGCCCCAACAGATCTGTGTGCCCTAATCACATCTCCAACTGCGAGTTTTACGGTCGCGGTGCAATTTTGTAAGTGTCCGACGTCCAGAGACGAGGAACACAGGCGATTTGCAGGGGATAGGCCTGTAATCTCAGTTGCTGGGTTTGAATTGAGACTGATGCTGAACGTATCTCCATTCGTGGAGTAGTCAGTGTCACTAATTGAGTAAACCGCTGTTCGATTGATAACGAAGGAATCGCCGTTCACAGCGCTTTGAACGTAGGTGATGTCAGCGCCGGTGGAGATGTCGAGATTTGCGAATCGACGTGCAAACGTTCCCGTCGACCCAAATCCGTTACCTGTGTCCACTGCGATCTCTGAAACTTGCCGCTCGTGACTGTCGTCTGCCGAAGCTTTTTCCACATGTATTGCCCAGGCACCAACAAATAAGCAACTGCAAACACTAACCAGCGTGAACTTTCTCATGAGCTTCTCCCTTCCGACAAAGGAGCGGAGAGTCTACACTAGATGCTACTCACTCCGGATAAATTTATTCTCGCTACCGTGCGGTCGATATGCGAATTGACAGATGCAAATCCTTCGTGAATACCCCAACCCGCAAAATCCTTGAATTACGGCCCAAACCCGAAATCAGCGGTTTTAGCGATTTCATAACCGAATTACCCCTCTTTAACCCGAATCGTCGGTCCTGCGGGGCCCTGGCGGTCTGCAATCGGTGTGTAAATCGGTGGTTTCAACCCCACAACTCATCAATTCAGCGTGAACCCATCGTTAGGGTGCGTGAAACGATGAATCAACGAATATGAAGCAGGACAACGTAGTGGGACATAGTGGGACACAGCAGGACAAAAATAGAGGTTTGCATGGCTGACCTTCTCTCAGCAATTAAGGCTGAAATTTGGCACACGTATCGCAGGAGAATCAAACCGTCTGATGGCTAGAAGCGTCGGGTGTCTGGCGTTGCGATAATCCCGATCTGGTGGCAACTCTGTAACCAGTTCGTTTAAATCCGTTGAAAGTCACTTGTCCGGTAACGGCGTGACCGACCCGTGCAGTTTGCTCCTTGAAACTGGAGGGTCAGTCAAGATGTTTCAGTGCGGCAATTCACTCGATTTCTTTGCTGCGGCTATAGGTTTCGGTGTAATTCGTGCCGCCCTTGCCACGCGCTCCTGGAATTGCGAACGGCTTGAAGTTCTCGGGTGTTCCTGCGCGGTCGTGGTTCTTCGGCGGGTTATCGTTGTCCATATCCATCGGTTCGACACCGAGAACGTTGTTGTCGCCGCTGAACGAGGAATATGCTGCCGTAGCCCAGCGCCAGCCGATGTCGATGAACTTTACAAAGTTTCTTGTGATCGAGCGATTCAAGTCCGAGGTGACGCCTGATTCACCGGAAGTCACGCGGCGATCGAAAAAGCTTTAGCCGCCAACAAACACTAAACTCGCCCGTCGATTCTTGGCTCCTCATCGCCCCATTTGTGTCTGCATTTCGAATAGTCCTAATTGTTTATACAATTCTTTTCCTGCAAGATGTAAGCAAGGATTACGCTACCGCGGCGTTCGCGAAAATTTCACTGGAATTTGCCGTCGGCGGATTGTTGCCATCGCTGTCTGGCCGGCGCGGCGTGCAATCTCTCACCAGCGCCGGCTTCGAAATCACTGGCTACGACTGCCGCTCGCCTCGCGCCGTGACGTGAACAGTGATTATTGATTCACAATTTAATTTTTCAACAGTCCATCGATGGCCGCTTGAAACGCCGCGAAGGGCAGCGCTCCAACCATGCGCACGCCATCAAGTTTGTCCTTGGAGCTTTTCGCCAGAACAAACGTCGGCGTGCCGCTGATCTGCAGCGTGGCTGCTTCGTTCGCATCCTTTTGCACGTCAGCTTTATACTTGCCGGAAGCAACGCAAGATTGGAAACCTTTTTCATCTAGCGACAAACCCTCAGCCGTTTTCTTGATCACTTCATCGCTGGGAGGCGCTGCGTTCGAGTACAGCGCATCGCGAAGTTCCCAATATTTTCCCTGGTCGCCGGCACAGCGCGTTGCTTCCGCTGCTTTCATCGCTAAGGGATGAAATTCCAGCGGTAAATCGCGGCTAACGAAACGTACTTTCCCCGTATCCACGTATTTCTTCTTCAGTTCACTGTACGCATCGGTATGGGAGCGCTTGCAGAAAGGGCACTGATAATCCGCAAATTCGATCAGTGTCACCGGCGCATCCGCGCGGCCATACAACATAGCTGTTTCCGGATCATGGCGAGGATTTATTAAATAGGCGATATAGGCCCCGTGAACTCTAACGCCCATGTAAATTGCCCGTCCGAGAAACCCCCAGCCAGGTAAGAACGCAAAAAAGGACCACCTAACCGCGGTGCTTTTTGGTCTTCGATTAAAATCCTTGAGAAGGAGCGCCACCGACGCGCCGATTGTAATATAGGCCCATTGGGATAAGGACTGCGCGAAAGAAACGGTAGATTCAAATCCCTTGTCTAGGAGATGGTCTGCCGCTTCTTGCTGCAGAAGACAGAGCAAGCCGAAGTGAATGCATGCATTCATCATTATGCTCTGGCGAGTTGCAACTATAATACGGTACTGAAATGTACCAGACCGACCGCCAGCGTACAGCGAAACTTAAATTCCGTCAAAACCTTTCGGCGGGCAATCTTTTACTAAGAACCGCCTATTCCTTCGGCCACCGCTTGTCGATGCACTCCAGGATGAACTTCGCCTGATCGAATCGCTGTCACCATCAACAATGTCGACACACGCGAACTCATCAGAACAAGTCTGCATCGTTCAAGAACGAAGATCGTTCTGCAGTTCCTCGACCTGTGTTGAATTGTCTAGGAGGCGACGTGGTCGGGTTATCGGACATGTGCCGCAGATCTCTAATCGGCTGCGGACGGCGGAGGACTCGTGTTTCCGCCTTGGGAATGGATTTTGGCGGACGCTTGCGCTGCGCGATAAACAGTTCCTTCACCAACATCCAGCCGCTCAGCTATCTTCGCCCAAGAGAGCCCTTCTGCGCGCAGCGCGGCAATCCTATGCGGATCCAGGTAGACGCGTGGACGGCCGACCTTCTTTCCCTTCGCTCGCGCGTTACGCAAACCAGCTTTTACCCGCTCGACAATCAGGCTGCGCTCCAATTCGGCGACGGCGCCGAGAACCGTGAAGACCAGCTTGCCCGCCGGAGTGCTGGTATCCAGCTGTTCAGAGAAAGAAACGAACTCGATGCCCTGCGCCTTGAAAGTTTCGAGAGCCCTAAGCAGATGGCTGACCGATCGCGCGAAGCGATCGAATTTCCAGACCACGACAGCATCGAACCGCCGACGGTGCGCGTCAGCCATCAGGCGATCCAGTTCCCGCCGCTTTTCCTTGATACCGGAAATCCCTATATCGACATACTCGCTGGCGATGGTCCAACCCCGGCGCTCCGCGTATTCTCGAAGTTCGCGTGTCTGCACCGTTGGGTCTTGGCCATTATTCGCAGTGCTCACTCGGGCGTAAATGGCGACTCTCATAGGCTAGTCACACCTCGCGGGGTTGGGTTCATGCAGATTAAATCGGAGTTCCTGGTCGACGATCCATCTAGTCCCGCGACGCGACCACAGCCAGATCAATGAGGACATGGGCTGAGCATTCATCCTAGTCAGCACGAAGGGAGCTCTAACCTTCAGAGCGTTTTTGCGGCTACCGGGTTCGCCAATAGAGTGCGGTTTTACGAACGCCGCTGTGCTACTCACTGGCACTGCTTTCTGTTTCAGGGCGTCTACCTAGAATGTAGTCAGCAGCTTTCTGTGCGGCAGATGCCGCCGTGACAACCATGCGCGAATCCGATTTAAGTAGGCGCAACCAAGACTGCAGGTAGGCCGCTGAATTTTCGAGAGTGTGAGGCGAAATACCCGCAAATCCGCAGAGCATCGCAGCACCCATCTCCGCGATTAGCTCTTCCCGCGAATACGACTCGCTTCCGAACGCGTTCAGCTGCTCGATGCCCTCGCGTCCAACGCGCGACGCGTGACCCGTGCTATGCGTGAGCTCATGAAATAGGGTGCTGTAATATTCTTCGGAAGAATGAAAGAGTTCGCGTGCTGGCATTCCGACTTTGTCCGTGGACGGTCGATACCATGCGCGATCCGACTTCTCTATGGCGGGACGGTTTGGCATCCCGTCGACGACGGACTCGCATTGTTCTATGGACGGAACGCGCGGCGAAGAATTCCCGAGACCGAGCTTGTCGGCAATCCCCTCGGTCTGGCAGACGTTAAAGACTCGGTAGTAGCGGAGAAGGAATGGCGTTTGCTTGCGCTCGCTGCCGTCGGCTGATCGAACTGTTCGTTCTTCGCCGATATGCCAGAAAGTGACGAGTGTCGAACGCTCACCCTTCTTCACACGCCCGCCCAGCTTGTTGGCTTGATTCAGCGTCAGCCAGTAACGGGATGCGTAGCCTTGGGAAGCGAGCAGGAACACGTTCAAGCCACGATAGGGCTTTCCACTAATGAGATTGAGGGGTAGTTCGGCTCGCCAGGGCTTGCGCCACGGGGCCACACCTTGTTCCAGTTGGCGGATAATCTGGTCTGCAATGATTTCGTACACGTTACCGCGATGGCCGGAACCGTCGGCGATTGTCTCTCCGGGTAGGGCAGTATTCGCATGCATTGGGTCGCTCCTTCTGCTCGCTTTCCAGAAAAATTCTTCGTCCTAGAGGTCTAAGTTCAATTGTCTACAGGAAATTTCGAGGCGGACAATATCGGCTTAACCATTGTGGTTACTTATATTTAGAGGATTCCTAAATCTCCCACACGGGAACCGAAAATTGAAAGCTTTTGGCCAAAACATAGTCTAAGTTATTGAAAACACTAGAAGTTCACGGGCCGGTGGGGGTCACAGGAACGTCTCGTAAGTTACTGAAAATTAATGGTTTAAGATAAAAACCCAGTTGTTTGCGACTAAGTTACTGAAACAACAGCACTTACCGTAGACAGAGGTGCGAGGCTAGCGTTTTTTGACGTAGGAAAACCATAATTCCGCAGTTACACGGGAGCCGTTTTGGTGAGCGAGCGGGCTTTTCTTGCGTCCCGGCAGCCTTCGGTGGCTGTGTCCTCGGCGTTTTTTGGGTTGCAGAACTGCGGATGCCCCGAGACTTGGACAGTAATTAATTTGATCCGTAAATGCCCCTTGCGCCCTATTTCGATGGGGCTAGGGTTTGCGATTAAGTTTAGTACCTCCGGTCTATTTGTCCCTGTCAGAGATTCCGTTATTATTCGGGATGAAAATTGTGCGATAAAGCGACACGGGACTGCCATCAAATACCCGATCGTCGAGTAGGTCCGCACTTCTTGCCTGCTGATGGCGCAGGCCGATTCCAAAATAAAACTAAATAAAGGTAGGTCCTAAAGGCAGCGTTTATCGCCTTTTTGGAGACGTTTGAGGCGGCTGTTTACGCCTATAAGCGGAGGCCCAGGCAACGTGCCGCCTGGGTCGACGGTAGGCGCTCGTCTATACGGAGGATGAGATGAAGCAAAATTATAAGGAAGAACAGCAAGAGAATGAGCTTCAAGCCCAGAACCACAGGTATCTTGGCAACGAGCGCTGGCATGGGCGTTTGTTGGAAGTCGAAGAGTGGGAACAGATACGAGCCGCGGGACTCCGAAAGCTCATCGTCTCACCAGAGAGAGCCGCCGATATTCAGGGCATCCAAACTTTCGAGGATATAGGAAGACCGCTTCATATTGCGATGGGCGGGATGAGCCACCGGATTGCCCCAAAAATTCGGGTGCCAAAGAAACTTCGGGAGAAAACCGAAAAACAATTAGCTATGTTCGGCCTCTCGCTGCAACAGCAAAAGCTCCAAGACACCCAGACGGTTTTTGTCCCTGTTCCTGAAGGGGCTCCTAAGAGCGCGGGCATCACGATAGAGGGGATTGATCGTCATGCATTTGATGCGTTTGATGGTAAGTCAACCCAGTGCAGTGACAAAATTACATTCGCCGAGGCAAAAAGGTTTGGGCGGGTTAGGACTCGCGAGTATGAACGCCTGATTCCTGGCTGGATTTGCTACGACTCGCAGCTTCAGAGCGTGATTGAGGCTATGTATCCGAAGTGGAATAAAAATCAGCGCTGGCGCAAACGCGCCGCCAAAACCGCTGCCGTTCTCTACAAGTACTTTAGAGTCCTAGAATCGACGGAGGCAATCGGGGAGGGGCTAGAGTTAAGTGTCCGTCAAGTAGAAAACATTATTGCCAGGGCTCGCAAAGTAGCCAAGCAGCAGTTTCCGAAGCGACAACCTGTCTCGCAAGCGGAATTTCGAGTTGCGGCTTAGACGCCAGCTTTTTAGTATAGCGAGAACATACATTATAGAGGCGCTCCGGAGTTCCTCCCGAACTTTTGCCCGGCAACCTGACAATCAACGAGAGATTAAATGAATAGCAAGGCCTAAAACGGCTTGCGTTTTTCGCAAGCACTTTTCAACTCCCAATTCGTTCATATAAGACTTCTTCTCATAACGCTCTACCCGACTTGCCCGTCGACTGGGAGCTTGCCGTCCGTGCAAGCGACCTAGCTCGTTCGGCTTTAGTGTTTCTTCTTTTCGCAGCGTGACTAGCCACTACAAGTAGTCACTCAATTTATCGCCAGACGGATGCAACCGTGGGCCGCTATTCGCGTTCCCGGATGCTAAAGCGCTCTGGGTTCGCGTTTTTCAGTTTATGCAGAGTTTTGTGGCAGTTCGCAGTACGTAGTTCGCAGTAAGCAGTTCAAATTTAACCTAACCGAAAGGAAGTACATCAAGCATGTTACGCATTAACGTTGAGAATATCGGACGGGGCACGAAAGGCCACGTTCTAGCAAGTTGCAGGATCACCCTCACAACTGAGAGCGGTGATGAGCAGGTCACAATTTTTGACGCCCGCGTTTTGCGCAATCGTTCTGGCGAACTGTGGGTCGCATTCCCGACGCAGAGTATGCGCGATTTCGAGGGCGCACAGAAATACATACCGATCATCGAGTTCTCCAAAGACCTACGTAGACGCATCTCGGATACCGTGCTCGCAGAATATTAGATGCGGCCTGGGTGCCAACGCTTCGAAGGTGATGTTCGACCGTCTCTTCGAGCTTTGAGTAAAAACGGCTGGAGCGCACAGAACGCACAAGGTGGGCAGAGCGGGCAGAAAGGATTTAACAATGCTCGCTAACACTATCGCTACTCCCCCGAACGCTCCCACCACCGAGACTTTTATCCAGGAGTCTGTTGCCCTTGCTACAGCAAAACGTTTGATGGGTATTGTTGATTGGATGAAAAGAACGTTTCCTGTAGCAATAGACAATGTTATCGCGAACGCCATGTCTGCTCCCACCTCATTAATGAGCATGATTGATACAAAGTACGACGAGCCTCGAATCTTGCTGCAAGGTATGCTGCAAGCGGGGGAGACGGTTCTTTTAGTAGGTCGCCAGAAAGAAGGCAAGTCCACGCTGAGCTTTCAACTGGCGATTGACCTCGCTACGGGCAGCCCGTTTCTTGGAAAGTTTTCAACAACAAAGTGTCGCGTGCTAATGGTGGATTATGAAAATCGGCCTGTCGCACTTAAACGCCGAGGTGGAATGATTCTCAAAGGACGTGACACGGCGGGTAATTTGCTCGTCAAAACTTTTCCGTATCTCACCAAACGCGATGTAGGTCTCAGCGGCAAAGAGCACAACGCTATGTTGCAAGTAGTTCAACTGTATCAGCCCGATGTTCTCCTGATTGATCCTTTGAGGTACGCAGCGCCCAAAAGCGGTCAAGCGAAAGAGGAAAATTGGGCCGTTGAAACGATTGATGCGATAGACAAGCTACGAGCAGTGAATCCTCAACTAACCGTCATCGTTGTACATCACGTTCGCAAAGCCAACGCGGAAGAAAAAGGCCCATCATTAAAAGATGATCCGCGCACTTGGATTGAGCGCACGTATGGATCACAAGCGCTTATCGGACACGTGGATTCAATTTGGGGATTGGAGGCGGGGCGAGACGGCGATTATACGTTTGCAACAGTCCCTCGCTCCCACGGCCTTATCACATTAAAACTGGATAAAGAGCCGGACTCTGAAGTGTTCACTCTGTCAGATGACGCGCTCGCCAGTCTTACAAACGATCAACGGGTTTATTGGCAGCAATTACCAGACGCTTTCAACTGGACTCAAGCTCTTAAGACCGTTCCGAAAGCCAGCCTATCGCGCCTAATTCGAACAGGTCTTAGCAACGGTATTCTTGCAAAAGACGGCGAGACTTACCGGAAAACGCTTGCTGTCAATTAGCGTTTAAACGCTGAGCATCCCGAAGGACCTGGAGGGTGGACAGTTACCGATATACTGTATACCTTACTCGATAATCGTGCTACCCTCTCGCTTCCCCGCAATTGGAGATCCGCGTGTCACCCATGCCCGCTGTACCGGAGGTACTCTCGCCACTGATATTCGTGGCGATGTTTGTAACACCCGTCATTCTCTTGCTCGGCGTGCCCGTACTCATGTTCGTTGCGATTCGCTTCTTGTGGTACAGGCATATTTATATAGGGCGCTCGGCTGAACTAGAAAAGTTGGTGTGGCAGCTTCATCGCATTGCATCCGCGCTAGAGCAGCGCCAAGAGACACAGCCAGGCGTAACGCCGAGCAAAACACCAGAGCAGCGCCAAGGCGCACCAGTTGCACTGTCGATGTTTGGCCGCTAGGAGTTTTTCACCCGTCCGGGCTCTAAAAAGCCCTCAAAGCCTGAACACCCCCCTTTTTTGTGGAACTATGATGTATATTATAGATATATAAGTACTTAAGAGTTAAACTAGGTGTGGAACCTCACTGGAACCACTGGAACCTAATCGTCAGCCGGGTTCCTTTAGTTCCAGAGGTTTCACCTAGGTTCCACCTATGGTTCCATAGCTAAGTCCTTTATTTTGTTACAAAGTTCCACGGTTCCAGCATTCCAGGGGTATAGGCCCGCCTAGCCCCTACATCCCACCCAGAAAGATGATCCCCAATGCCCCATAAAACTACAGCCCCTAAAGCACTTAAAACTCCCAAAGCACCTAAAGCCCTGACCCCTAGACCACGAACGCGCTTCTGGAGTGTTAAGCCGATATTATCGCCGGAATGCCTCAGGAGCGCGGCTCTCTCTCCTACGGCGATGAGCAAAATACTTACTCGAATGTTAGCTAGCCCGAACGCTAGTGATGGCACTCCTTATAGTTAGCTCAGAAGGGCGCACTATAGGGAGCACAGAGGCGCACAAGCGGTTGGCAGAACCGCTAGGTACTTCTGAGCGATTCAAAACACTGGCCGTTACCGGGCGCTTATCACGCCTTTATCACACACAGAGGGAGTTTCGAGCTGCTATGCAAGCGGTTTGATGCGATCCAGAAATGCCCTAGGGTTAAATGCGCGGACTAGCAGCGCGGGTTACTTGCGGACCAGTGCGCCAGGCTAAGAGCCTTTTTGCGAGTAAGGCTGGATTCACGAAGCCGCAACAGCACTTTCGCGAGCCACCATTCCCCAACGTCATCGTTTTCAGTGGGCGAGTTCAGCATGGGCTTTACGAACTCTTGGGGAAGCGGATCGTCTGCATCTGTTAGCCAATATTCCATTTTCCACCACCACTAAATCTTTGAACCATCGCGGAGCATACGACAACAAATTGGAGCACGCAATGATAAACACGCAAGTAGTCGAAAACGTTACGCCAGCCACGCCCGCAGTAGAGAAGCGCAAACCCGGACGCCCGGCGAAGTTCGCACCCTGGTTTCCAGCCGTAGCTAAAACAATGGCGAACGGTACATCCCTTCGTAATGCGCTCCTCTGGAAGCGCATCCAGGTTAGCGAGCGCGAGATTAAGAACCTGTACAAGAACGTAGAATTCCGCCGTCTGTACAAGCTCGAACGCCACATGTTCATGTACACAGAGTACGGAAAGCGCCCGCAGAGCGAGCTGGAAGCCATCCGCAAAAACTTTGAGCGCTTACTTCGCTAGAGCGACACGAATTAACCTGTTCGCTGAGCAGGACTGCGTAGAGTTGCTCGAAATATGCTGTTTTCCGTGAGTGTGAGAGCGAGTTCGATAGACGTTTTCCGCCCGATATCCCCGAAACAATCTGTACTAATCCCGCTACTTATAGGAGCTATACCGCAATGTCTAATCCCACCCAGCCACAGCCAGCCAGCCCAGCCGCTGCTTTGCCGATGGAGATACTCACACCCGAACAACTCGCTCAGCGCCTGCAAGTGAAGCGCTCATGGGTTTACGAGCAAACCCGTTACCGCGCCGACATACGCAATGCCGATCCACTGCCGTTTATAAAACTAGGGCTTTATTTGCGGTTTGATTGGAGAGATGTACTCGTTTGGCTGGAACGCCAGAAGCACGCTAGGAACTGAACAGGGTTGCTAGGTCAAGGGCACTTGTCCGATTACCCCGACTTACCGGGCCCTAAGGACGCCGCCTAAGTTTTCATTGGGGGCGGCCACTATTCGGGGCGGTTTAACGCGATCAAAGTCGAAACACTCCGAGTACGTCCGCAGAGCAGAAGTGCCCAGATGAAATACTTCCAGACTCAAAGTTCACTAAATCAGTAATCTGAGCGCGAGGACGATTCGGCGATTGTCGCGGAAGCTCGCCGTGACCCCCGGAACGAAATCGCCAGTTGGTTTTGTAAAACTGTTGGTGCTGACGTCGGCGCTAGGGCCATTGACGTAGAGATTGGAATGATTGAGAAGGTTGTAAAATTCGGCGCGAAACTGAATTCGCGCTCGCTCGCGAGGGCGCGCAAAATTCTTGACGACCGCGATATTTTGAAAGAAGAGTCCCGGCTGGCGAAAGGTGTTGCGCGAAAGCGTGCCGTCAAAAGGACCGTTTACTGAAATTTCGCAAGCGAATGGGGCTGCATTGGCGATGCAAGCGCCGCTTGCGGGGTCGTACACTTCGTTGATCGGAAGAAATAGATAATTGTTTGGTGCGACTGCGTCGGGGAGCAAGACGGTATGCGGCAGAGTGCCTGTCAGCCGCGGCCTGGTACGTTCACCGAGGGCGCCGGGCGCGCCAAAGTCGGCGATAGTGAAAGGCTGGCCAGTCTGATAGGCCAACAGGCCGCTTAACTCCCAGCCGCGCCAGAGATAACTCGCATGCCAACTTTCAGAGCGGCGCCCGACGGGAATTTCCCAAATGAAGTGGCCGGCAATTCGGTGACGGACGTCGAAATCTGAAGAACCACGATCAAGATCGGGTCGAAACGCGTCCAGGTAGCCGACACCCGTTTCGGCGATCGAGTTGCTAAGCCCGCTGACGCTGCGATTATCGATAGAGTGGCTCCAGGTGTAGTTCGCTTCAAATTCCAAGCCTAATCGTGAAATCGGCCGAGTGTTCACGCGCAATTGGAGAGCGTGGTAGGAGGAGTGCCCACCGTTGCCTCGAACAAGTACATTGCTGACGGCCGGATTGAGGCGCGTGCAGTTCGAATAGTCAGGGCCGATGTTGGTGATGCCATCGGCGGCAATTCTCGGTGCAACACAGGACGAATCCAACAAACCGGCACTTCCGACGCGATTGAGATTATTGCCCGAATAGAGGCGGCTGCCGCTTGAACCTAGATAGGAGGCGCCAATTACGAATGTCGCGGCGAGTTCCTGCTCGATTGTGGCATTCCATGACGATGTGTAAGTGGAACGCATGTGCAGATCGGGATCTTGAGTCAGGCTTGCGCTCAACTGAACAGGAGTGTTCGGGAAAGCGGCGTATTGGTTGGTGATCATCTCGGGTGTCAAATTGATGTTGGTTAACCTCGCGGAGCTGTAGCCTGGAGGATTTTGGTAGGCGCGAAACAATTCCCAGCCGACCCAACGGTCGTAAAAGATCCCGGCGCCGGCGCGCAGCACAGTTTTTCCGGAACCGAACAAGTCATAGGCGACACCGAGACGTGGCGCGAAATCCTTGTAGTCGGGACGGTAGAAGCGACCGTGCAAATCTCCGGTCACATCGATTGTTCGCCTCATTTGACCGTTGGCAATTTGCTCCAAGCCATTCGAACCGGGGCCGGGATAGAAATTCGAGTCCAGAACTCGTTCGGCCCCCGGACTATGGAGCACTCCGAAATATTCCCAGCGCAAGCCCGGCGTTAGCGTGAGACGCGAAGTGATCTTCCAGCTGTCATCAACAAACACAGCCGGTTCGTTGTAGCGGTAATGCCGCGTGGAGCTGGGCGGGCCAAAAGGCGGGTCGACGAATTCGCCAGGGAAATGGCCTTTTGGATCTAGCGCGATGGAGTAGAACTCCAAGATCCCATTCACGAAGCCTTGGGTATTTTCAAATTCGGCATCCGCTACTTCTCCAGCGAGGTTGAATGTAACGTTTTGGCGAAGGTGCATGAATTGACCGCCGATTCGCAAGGTGTGCCTTCCCTGCGAATAGGTTGCGGTTTGAAAGAATTGATATTCGTGGGTAGGTCCGAAGGCGCCCGGCGAGCCGCCGGGGAGCGAAACCGTTTCGTTCACAATTACAAAGGAGGGGAGCAACGGGGTCGGCACGGAATAACTGTCACCTCCAAAGCGGTCTGGATCGCCGGTCACCCGGTCATAGGCAATGCGAGTTTCGGTTGCGAACCTTGGTGACCATATGCGAATCACGTTGACGCTGGCATTCTGGTTGTGGCCGTAGGCGGGCTGATCCAGCTGCGCTGAGTAAGGTTGAATAGCAACCGCAAATTCATGTTTCTCTTCGATGGCATAACGAAGGAATGCCTGGGTTTTTGCACCGATCATCCAATCTATACGTCCTACCGCGAGGATTGTGTTTTGCGGAGGCCCGGCGCCGAAGTCCTGCGGGCCGATACGGGACGTGAAGGCGAATGCGGGGATGGTTACGAATCCCGCGTCTGTTACCAAATTGCACGACACGCCATAGGGGCACAGCGCTTCTGTTTTCACATTGCTTAGCGAAAGACCGGGCGGGAGAGGAAAACGGTCGAAGATTGCCCGGGTTCCGGGAGAGCTAATGGCGAGGAGTTCCGGCGTAGGCACAAAGAAGGGGGTTGAGCCGCTGCTGCGTACAAGAACCCCCTCTGTAGAGGCGAAATAGAAGAGCTTGCCGCGTCGAATCGGTCCGCCCGCAGTACCTCCGAACTGATGCCGGTTGAACACGGGCCGCGAAAGGCTATTCGCATTGTTGTTGAAGGTATTAGCGGCGAGGGCCGAATTGCGTGCGTAATCGTAGAGCGAGCCGTGAAGACTGTTGGTACCGCTCTTAGTGACGATATTGGCTGTAAAGCCGGAGTTACGGCCGTATTCGGCGCTCAAGTGGTTGGTTTGAATATTGAATTCCTGAATCGAATCAAGGGGCACATCCATGGCGGGAGCGGACATGGTGGTCTCGTTGTTTTCCGCGCCATCCAGAAGATAGTTGGCGCTCTGTGTGCGACCACCGTTCAATGCGAAGCCGACGCCAAGAGCATCATTCGAGAATGTAGCGCCGGGCACAATGGCGATGAAGTCGTAGAGACTGCGGCCCAACGACGGAAGTTCAGTCATTTCGCGCGGGGAGATAACGCCGCCAAGATTGGCGTTGTCGGTTTGCACGGAAACGCCGCCCTCGCCGACCACCGTGGCCAACTCCTGGAGTGGCTGAATCCGCAAGGCGATATCAGCGCGAAGAGTGGTCGCCACCGCGACTTCAATCTTTACGTCGCTTGTCGCGAAACCCCTAAATTCGGCGCGCAGGACAAACTTACCGGGCGGAACGAATGCGAATTTATACTCACCGTCCGAATCGGTCTCGGTTCGGCGCTCGAAATCACGCTCCAACGCGCGCAGCGTTATTGATGCCTTTGCCACTAGTGATCGTTGTTGATCCAGCACGCGGCCGGTCACATTTCCGGTGAAGGTCTGAGCTCTTGCGAGCGGACAAACGGCGAGCCAGAGGCAAACAGCTGGGAGAACCAGATGGTGTCGACGACGGGCTCGTTCTTGCAGCTTGCACAACATCACGTTCAATGACAGCCGGGCGTTTTCCTAAGACTGGCTTCCATCCTGGCGAATCGGGGATCCGATCGCACTTTGTCGAAATCGGGATCCGCCAGGGATAGGGCCTGCTCGACGTCGAGAGAATTCAAAGACTTTACTTGGGTCAGCCATGCCAACGCTTGATCGTGGTCCCCATGCATGGCGTAAAGGTCGGCAATAAGGATTGGGGAAACGTAGCGTTTCTTGGACAAGTCGATTAGTTGAGTGATCACCTGTTTGGATTTTGAGACTTTGCCCCACTTGAAATACGCTTTACTAAGATTCCCAAGCCAACCGGGGCGCATTTCGATTGCGAGCGCCTTTTTGATCTCAGTTACGGCGGCCTCGTACTGCTGCTTGCCGAGTAAGGCCGCTCCCAAGCGGACTCTCGTAAAGCCTGAATTAGGGTCGAGCTCCAGCGAATCTTCCAATTCCTGAATTGCTTCGTCGAATAGGCCCGCATCGGTCAAGTACATGCCGAGTTCGGACTTGGTCGATGGGGCCACAGGGTCATGCTCGACGACTCTGCGCTTTTCGGCGATGGCTCGCTGTTTTTCACCGATAGTGAGCAGGTAATAGGAGTGGTAGTCGAGGCTATCCATGTCATTGGGGTCCAGGCGAGCTCCTATCTCCAATTCCTTATCGGCTCCGGCTCGATCGCAACGATGCAATAGTCGATTCATTCCAAGCAGGGTATGCGCCAGCGAGGAATCAGGATCTAATTCCAGGGTCTTCGCAATGCTTTTCTCCGACCGATCCCAGGCTTCCTCGATCGGCAGACTACCGGTTGCAAAGAAAGCCATCATGCCGTACGTCTCGGCTAATCCGAGGTGTGCGGGTGCATAATGCGGATCAAGGTCGATCGATTTTTGATAATACTTGGCGGCCTTATCGTAGTCGCTGTCTTCAAGCGCGTAGAAATAACGTCCTCTCAAAAATGCTTCATAGGCTTCCGGATTAACCGTTTTTGGCTTTGTCTGGCCCGACTTATCGTAGGAGAGCTTTGCTTCGACCTCCGACCGTATTGCTCGGGCCAAGTCGCTTTGCAGAGCGAGGATGTCGCTAATTTTCCGGTCATAGCTGTGGCCCCAGATCCGCGATTCGTTTCCCCCACGCACAAGCTGAACATCGAGGCGCACTCGGTCGCCAGAGCGAACGACAGCGCCTTCGAGTAGGGCATCCACCTTCAATTCGTTGGCGATCTCTGGAATACGCTTGTTGGTCTGCTTGAAGCGCATTGCCGAGGTGCGGGAAATGACTCGCAGCGAGCCTATCTCCGCCAAGTTGGTTATCAATGCGTCGGTCATTGCGTCGGCGAAGTAGTCCTGATTGCTATCGCCCGACAGGTTTTGGAGAGGCAAAACTGCGAGTGAATGGATTCCGACGGAAGCGTGCGTAGAAAACAGGCGCGCACGCCAGGACGGGACGCCCACGGCGAGGGTCAGAATCAAAACTGCCGCCAGCGCGAGCGCTACTCTAATGCCGATCTGAGGCGCGGGCCTTTCGGAGTGAGCGATACTTTCGGTCAAAATAGCTTCGGTCAATAGCGGAAACGCTTTTTCTTTTTCGAGAGGCGATGTTTTCTCAGGCGGCGCTGCCGCGTCCAAAACGGACTCAACCGGAGCGATGAACCGGTAGCCGTGGCGAGGTACGGTTTCGATGTAGCAGGGCTCCGCAGCCGAGTCATTCAGGGCATCGCGAAGGCGCCGAATGGCGGCGTTAAGCCCTGCATCAAAGTCGACGAACGTATCCTGCGCCCACAACCTCTGGCGCAGCTCTTCGCGGCCGACCAGCTCACCAGGCCGGTCGATCAGCATGAGCAAAATTTGAAAGGGTTGGTCCTGGATGCGAATGCGCAGGCCATGCTTGAAGAGTTCGTGCGAAACACGCGCTACTTCAAAGGGGCCAAATCGCAGTCGCTTGGTTTGAAGAAGCGTGCTCATAGATACCGCACTTCCGGTTTGGGAGCACAGTACAGCTTCCCGGGCCTGAAATGCAAGCTTAAGCCGTTACAAGAGAGCTTGTTAACACTGACTTATCTATAGGTTAGCTCGTTAGGAACATTTCAGTTGTGCGCTTGCGCTGCGCCATTGCCTTCATGCCGCGATGGGCGACACTCCTCCCGCTGAGACTTACCAATTAACGATTTTCAGGAGGAGATATGAAACCGATTTTGGAAATTGCACGCATTACGTTGTTGCTCGGAGCGACGATTTCCCTATTGGCGGCTTTTGGGGCCGCGCAGACCACTTCGAATGAGAATCGCCGCCAAGGTCAGTCTTTGCGGCATAGCGCCAAGAAAATTGTTGCGAATGGCGATTTTTGGTTTCTGTCCTTTGACTATCCTGGCGCGGCCGCGACACGCGCCTTGGGAATCAACGCACAGGGGGAGATCGTCGGATCATTCGATGACGCAAGTGCCACGCATGGCTTCGTTTTTGAAAATGGCAGTTTCAAGGCCTTCGATGTTCCGGGATCACCCTCCACGCAACCGAAATCGAGTAACTCTCGTGGAGAGATCGTCGGGTTCTACTTCGATGCCGAGTTCAATCTGCATGGCTTTTATTCGTTTCACGAAAAGTTAAAGGCAATCGACATCCCCTTTTCCATCGAGACGCGCGCGGAAGGAATAAACGAGGCGGGCACAGTCTCAGGTGAATACGTCGATCAGGAAGGGAATGAGCACGGCTATCTGTTGCGCGAAGGCAGTTTTCAAACCATCGACGTCCCCGACACTTTCACGACGGATGTTTGGTCCATATCGAATGACGGCTGGCTCACAGGCGACTACAGTTCCGCTACCACGGTTCTAGCGTACGTACGCGACGCGCGCGGAAAATTTTCCACTCTGGCCTATCCGGGAGCTATAGCGGATTCCGCGAGGGCGATCAACGACCTTCATGAAGTGGTTGGGCGTTGGGACGACGCGTCCATGCCCCTGACCCTTCCGTGCTCGACGCAGTGCCACGGGTTTTTCTGGTCAAAAGGCGAATTCAAAGATGTGGAATTTCCAGGCGCGGTCTATACCGTGGCCCTGGGTATCAACAATCACCGGTTGATTGTGGGCCGATATGTGGATTCGTCCAGTAACGAACATGCCTTCATCGCCAAGCGTCGCGCACCCAGCAGAGTCGAGGAGGACGACGATGAATTTGCTCAGTTTGACGCAGAAGACAACTAAGGGCATGCGAGGTTCGAACACAAACCGCCACTTCGGCAGATTTCCAAATGTCTTCAATCAGGGGGGTAACGTGACTGAAAGAATGCGCAAGATTATTGCTGGAAGCGTGTCTGCCGTTTTTCTGCTTAGCTGTTCTGTGATGGGCTGCGGAGGAGGCGCCGGGTTGGTCGGCAATGGCGGCAGCGGAAACTCCGGCGGCGGGAGCGCAGGCGGTGGGCTAGAGGGAATACCGTCGGGCGGGATGTCTATCGTTTCGATAGCTCCCAACAGCGCGCCTGCCGGGAGTTCGGATGTCACGATCACCATAAGTGGTTCCAGCTTTGACGTTAAGTGCGGGAGAGCAACTAACGCGAACGTGGTGTGGTCGGCGAGCGGCCAGAGTGACACGGGGTTGGTAACGACCGCAGAAAGCGCAAACGAAATCACCGCCATAGTGCCTGCGTCGTTGATGAGCAAGCCGGGCGTCGCTGAAATTTCGATACAAAAATTTTTCAAAGCCGATGACACGCCCAGTTGCGCCTCAAATCTGGTGCCCTTCACGGTTACTTCTGCGAGTACGCCCCACATTCAGCCTGCTGCGGTCACGCTGGGGCCGCACAGTTCGCAGAAATTTGTGGTGACGAAGGGCGGCCAGCCTGTCGAAGCAACGTGGGCGATTGAGGAGGGTAGCTCCGCCGGGTCCATCACTTCCGATGGAGTGTATACACCGGCGGCAGGATCAGTTGGAACTTTCCACGTTGTAGGAACGTTGGTGAACAGCCAAGCAGAGGCTACAGCCAGTGTCTCGGTCGTGCCGGCTGGTTTTACTTCCGCAGGCGAGATGACCGAGCCACGGGATGGCCACACCGCAACACTTCTTGCTGACGGGAGAGTACTTGTGGCGGGCGGCGAGCTTTCCGACGCCAGCGCGGAGATATTCGATCCAGAGACGGGTAAATTCTCAGCTACTGGCAGTTTTGGGTCCGAACGAGCGTTCAGCACCGCGACGCTGCTTCTAGACGGACGCGTTTTGTTCGCGGGTGGCCTTAGCCCGGAGACGGACTTGACAGGTCACCTGACAATTCTGAACACCACGGAGATTTTTGATCCCGCAACGGGATTGTTCAGCTCGTCAGCGAAAATGCAATCGCCACGAGAATCGCACACAGCTGCAAGGCTGCTTGATGGACGGGTGTTGATTACCGGTGGAATAGATTCTCCAGGAGGGGGCGGAGCCGCTGTTTCGGCCGCCGAAATTTTTGACCCTGTCACCGGCACGTTTGCTCAGACCGGAGGAATGCACACTGAACGTGCCGATCACACGGCAACGCTGCTTCCGAACGGCGATGTCCTGGTGGCGGGAGGGTGGAACGGGCATAGGGTAGATGCATCAGATGACCCACCGTGGGATCCTCTTTTTACAGAACTGTATTCGCCAGACGGTCATGTGTTCAACACAGGCGCGGACATGAGCACAACGCGCATTCATCACTTGGCGGTGGATTTGGGTAATTCGGGAGTCTTAATGCTCGGCGGAATTCCCAGTCTGCAAAACATCCATGCTCAGCCGCCCCATCCTCAATATGCAGAGCTCTACGTTTTGAATTCCAAATCGTTTCTGGGATTCCACGAGCTCAGATTGGCGCGCCAAAGCTATACGGCGACGTTGTTGCCGGACGGCAAGGTGCTGTTAGTCGGAGGCTCCGATGAAGCAGGTCCATCTAACTCAGTAGATCTGCTGGACGTGTCGGATGGAAGTTTGACGCCTAGCGGGGCGCTTTCGACTGCCCGTGTTGGGCATACGGCGACGCTGCTCAAGGACGGCCGAGTGCTGGTGACCGGCGGAACCGATGCCAATGGAAAAACTCTGGCAAGCGCGGAAATCTATGTGCCGCGTTAGAACGCCTTAATCCAGCATCGCTTCCTCAAAAAAAGCATCCAGCAGCCGCGAAAGGCGAAACTTTTAGCTTGTTGTTAAATGCTGATTGATGCGCTAATCGTCCAAGTGGATTTGAACTTTCCGGATTACCCGACTTATCGTCCACTTGGAATGGGCAGCCGAGACTCGAAGAGTCGCATCGTATGGGCGAGCGGAGGGAGTGGTATGCGAGGAAAGTCAGATGCTTGTCCTTGGTCGGATTTGTGATTTTATCGGCGATCGGCGCGATTCCTGTGATGCGGGCATTCGGCCGAGTTTCAGCTTGGATGGTTGTTCGTGGAACGCCACGCATATTGTGCTGGTGCAAACGATACCCAAGGACGGGGCCTTCTCAGTCGTGGAGTCTTGGAAAGGCGATTTGAAGCCGGGGGACTCGCTGGAGGTTCCCGAGCTGAAACCAAACAAGGATGCAGTCCCGATACCGAGCTATCCAAAACCACAGGGATTTGGTTCTCAGGACACGCAAGGAATTAGCGAACAAATCCCCAGGCAGCCCGTTGGTTCACGGATGATTTTGTTTTTGAGGAAAAATGAGCAGAGTGGTGGAGCATCTCCATCGGAAGGAAATACATCCGGGACGCAGTGGGAACCGGCGGGGAGCGGAATGAAAGTTTCGGCGCTGTGGATTGATGGCGGAAAGGGTTTTTGCTTTCAGCAATGGAATAATCCGGGGCCGCACTTGCCGAATGAGCGCAGTTTTCCGGCGTCCTCTTCGGATGTGGCTGTATTTACGGTGCGAATCCAGCGGGTTTTGCCGGTGCAGAAGTATCTCGCTGAAACCATGGCGATGAAGAACCACCCGGAAGTAAGGGCGGATCGGCTTGGAGTATCGCGCTGATCGACGTGTGGGAGGCTCAAAGAGAAGCGCTGGATGCTTTGGGAAAGTCCGGGACTGTTGCGTCGCCCGAGATCTGGCAAGTCATGGATAAACCCCCGGTGCCCTATGACAGCAACATAACGGATCCGGGCATTTGTGGAGGCTGCCGCGAAAGACAGAGGAAAGCTATTGCACGCGAGGTTGCAGCAGGACTTAAATTACTGGAAGGCGGTTGGACCAACGTTGACGCCGAATTGGTTGGACCAGTTGGTCGAGCCGGGAGTGTCGCTCTTCGTGAAGTTCGATGAAACTAAATTGCTGATTGGTGAGTTAGATATCAACTTGCCCGGTCATTCTTCTTGGACTTTGCTATTTCGGGGTAGTAGGCTCGAATGATTTTTCTCGTTGTGATTATCGCGTTCAGCGCGAGGAAAACACCGTCTTGCAGAACCATCGTCAGATACCCAGCTTCCGGACCTAAACTGTCGGCGACGTGAACCGACCACGCTGTCGGATGCGCAAACTTCGATAACAACTTGTTCGCGGCCTGAAATTCCGGGAATCTACCGAGTTCTTTGGCTGCGTCGGAAACCCGCTTAAAATCGTCCTCCAGTGCAACAATACCCCACTTCTGAGCAAATTTAGAGAGACTGTCCAATGCACGGTCAAGGTCATTACTTTTAGCACCAGACTTTGCTTCAAACGTTTGTTGCACTGCCTTAGATAGTCCATAGAGATCGCGCAAGCTATCGTCTGAAAACCGCTTGGCGTGCTGGTCCGAAAGATTGCAGTAATCAATCCAGATAGAAAGTTCAAGAAGATTTCGCGTTGCCCATGCCAAAGCCGATATGCGCCCGTACAAGTATGCAGGTTCTAGGTCCATTGCAGACTGAATGACCGTAATCGTCAGCTTTGCGATCTGCTCGCTGCGCCATTCCGGAAGTTTCTTGTCTTCTTTGTTTTTTTCCCGTAAAGCGCTGACCAACATGAGAGATCGTTCGGGGAACAATTGGTGGAGATCGTCGAGACTTTTCTTCGCCCGTGTGGGAATTTCAGCCGGTTGCTTTTTCATCCAAGCATCCCTTGGTTCCTGAATTAATTCGTCACGGAATTTACCGCTGAACGGGCGTCAGTGCCAGATTACGCCGTAATCGTACAAGTGAAGTTCGCCCGACCATCTAACATCCTTCCTAACGCTACCACACGGGATTGACGCACCCGAGACTTTATGGTATACGATAAGTATGCGAATGGGAAGGCCTCCAAAACCGCCTTCGAAAGTGCGCTCTCTCGTAATCCCGCTCCGGTTGACAAAAGCTGAGTGGCGGGAATTACAGAAGCGTGCCAAAGAAAGCGGGCTTCCGGTCTCCGAGTACATTCGCAAGAGCCTCAATCTACAAAAGGAGGAATAAGTGAAAACACAAAACGGCACTATCAAACGAATAGGCAAAAGTTGGTACGGCAGATGGCGAGAGGACGCGATAGTAGACGGTCAGATTCAGCGAGTGCAGCGTTTCGTGAAGCTCGCGGAGTTTGATGATCGCTATCGCGCAAAAGCGGATGTTCGTCCGCTCTTGGCTGAAAAACTTAGCGCGTTGAACGAGGGCCGAACGGATGCGCGTGGCACGCTTACGCTCGCATTGTTCGTCTCGGAGTATTACGAACCGTACGCTAAGCAGAACCTCAAGCCATCAACTGTGAACGGCTACACGAAACTGTGGGCTGTGCTCTCCCCGCGAGTTGGCGAAATCCGGCTCCGGGACTTCAAAACGGTTGACGCTGCCAATTTGCTCACAGCCCTAGCTGCGAAAGGTCAAGGACGCCGCTCGCTCCAACACGCTAAATCGTTGCTGAGCGGGATTTTTACTTACGCCAAAAACTTAGGTGTGCTGGACGGAATCAATCCCGTACAAGGCACGCTTATCCCGCGCAAAGCAGCCGCTCCAGCGGAGACGCACGCTACCACGCCAGAGGAAGCGATAGAAATACTTGAGCTACTCGGACGCGCCAAAGAATTGAGCACTCATCAGCGAATCCAGGCTCAAGTTGCGATTGGCTTAGTGTTCTTCGCGGGGTTGCGACCGGGCGAGGCTCGGGGAGTGCGTTGGGAAGACTATAACGGCAAAACTCTGACCGTTCTGCAAAGCGTATGGCGGAAGCATACAACCGATCCCAAAACAGCGAGCGCCGCGAAGCCCGTACCTGTAATCGAGCCGTTGCGCGAACTTTTAGAAGAACTGCGAACGGCAGAAGGCAATCCACAAACCGGGCCGATCCTGCGAGGCGTCCAAAACGGCAAGCCCCTTAACTTGGACATGCTGGCGAGCGAAACAATCAAGCCCGCCATCGCCAACCCCGCGAACTACGCGGAGAACGCCAAGCGCTTAACGTGGCACGGCTATTACGCTTTCCGCCGTGGTATCGCAACGCTTGCCAATACGGTGTCTCGCGATCCGATGGCAGCGAAAGGTTTGCTGCGTCATTCCAGCGTGAACACAACCCTAGCTCATTACATCAAAGATGTTCCCGAAGTAACGAAGAACGCCATGACTCAGGTTGAGGCGTTGTTCGCCCGCCCTGAGGGCAGCATCCAGTAGCAGTAAAAAGCTATTGGGATAAAAGTGTGATAAAGCCGTGAGAAAAAGCCCCGCAACCAATCGCCTCAGTAAACGCTATACCCTCTGCAACGTCATTGTATGGAATGATATGGCGGAGAGGGGGGGATTCGAACCCCCGTTAGGGTGTTTATTCCCTAAAACGGTTTAGCAAACCGCCGCATTCAGCCGCTCTGCCACCTCTCCGCGGTCTGATTCCGACAGCTTACCACACTGCCTCAGTCAATGTGGTGCACAGTTGGCGCACAGAGTTTCATAGCGTCCAGGTCGTTATACACGTGTCCATTGAACCCCATCCCAACGTCACAACTAAAGCGGAGGCTCTGCTAACCTGGCCGCGGGTCGAACGTCAACCCTAGTTTAGGTAGAATCGGTGATGTGGCCAACTCCAGGAGATCGGTCATGAGCTTTCGAAACTGGCTCGGTTCGCGATTGCCGGCATTCTGGAACCGGCGCGATCGGGAAAAGGAATTTAATCGCGAGTTGGAGTCGCATCTGGAAATGGAAACACAGGAGTTGCCGGACTACGGTTTGTCGTCAAAAGACGCCCGCTACGCCGGTCGACGAGCGTTTGGCAACATCACCTTGGCGCAGAAGGACGTGCACGCAATCTGGAGCGCAGTTTGGTTGGAGCGGCTTGCGGTCATGCGAAATAGGCCGGCAGATCGCTACGAAAGAACCCGGGATTCACCACAGTCGCGGTTCTCACTCTTGCGCTGGGTATAGCCGCCAATACAGGTATTTTCCGCGTAATCGATGCCTTGTTGCTTCGGCCTCTGCCATTCTCTGCGCCGGCCCAGATTGTTCGCATCTATGCCACAAAAAGAGGAGCTCCCGTGGCAGTCACTTTTGTTACTAGCATGCTCAGCAAAATTTTTAGCTGGGGCGGAAACGTCGAATATATGCGTTCTAAAGGCTTGCCGTATTGCTTGCGGGGGCGTTGCTCATTTAATGGCGTACAATTGAAGGCGACTTGGGTCAGGAACCACTCAGAGCAGCTTGCGAAAGGCTTTTTGGGTTTTGTAGTGTTCGTAGCCTTGGCGTAAGTAGAACTGGTGAGCTCGTTCGCGGATTACATTGGAGCGCACCGACATGCTTTTGCACCTGCGGCTGCGCGCCCACTGTTCCGCGGCGTGCAACAGCAGAGCGCCCGTTCCACGGCTTCGTTCGTCGCTGGCAATTACCAAGGCATTCACTTCCGCTCGCAGTTCGACTTCGAGCAACGCAGAGACGCTGACGTGCAGCCAGCCGATAAGTTTGCGCTTGTTGCGCTCAGACGATTCCGCAACCAGCACGGCGTGCTGGTGCGCAGGCTTAATCTTGCGCAATCGCTGTGCAATCTCAGCAGTTTTTGCGGGATAACCCAATTGGCCGCAGAGCTCCGCGATTTGCGCGGCATCGCTGCTCTTCGCGCGCCGGATTTTGATGGCTACCTGATTGTCCGTGGTACTTATGTGTTTTTGTTTTGGCGCCACGGCAGCAAACCTAATTTATTTTCGGGCTAAAATCTGACAACTCGTCAAAATGTTTTTTCGGAATCCAGTAAGAGGGTTACCGGCCCCTCGTTGACTAATTCCACGGACATGGTGCCTTGAAAAATCCCGGTTTGCACCGGAACGTTTAATTTCGCCAACGCTGAACAAAATTCTTCGTACAACAGTTTTGCCTGTTCAGGGCGCGCAGCAGATACGAAGCTCGGCCGCCTTTGCCCGCGTGCATCTCCATAAAGTGTAAATTGGGAAACGACCATGGCGGTTCCTTTTACATCGAGAAGAGAGCGGTTCATCTTACCTGCATCGTCTTCAAAGATGCGCAAATTGGCAACCTTTTCCGCCATCGAAGTGGCCGATGCCACCGTGTCTGCGGTGCCCACGCCCAGCAATACCACTAGTCCGGCTGCGATCTCGGTGACGACTCGTTCGTCGACGGTGACGCGGGCGCGGCTCACGCGTTGCAATACGGCTCGCATAAAATGTGGAATTCTCCTGGGTCGTATGAACCGTGGCGGCTGTGGACTACGGCTTCGGCGACTTTCTCGGCAATAATTCCGGCAACTCCGCTACGTTGTACGCAAATACCGCCAACACCTGCGCGCCCTCGGCCAACTCGTCCCAGCGCACGCGATCGACGGTGTCGGCTTGTGAGTGGTGCGTCTTGTCGTAGTCCGCAATTTCCTGCACACACCAAAAGCTCGGGACTCCCGCTTCATCGAATGGCACGTGATCAGTGCCATCTTCTTTTCGCAGCGTAGGCTCGGCTAAGCCGATTTCTTTGGCACGCGCCAGCGGATACAGCACGCGATCAATGGTTTCTCGCGCGTCATAATTTCCCATAAGCCCGATGGTCAAAACTTTTCCAGTGCCGCTATCGTGCACCAGTACAGCGGAGATTTTCTTGAGTTCATTCTGATGCTTGGCAACGTAAGCTTTGGAGCCGTTGAGACCCTGTTCTTCGCCAGTAAATAATACGAAGCGAATGGTGCGTTTGGGCTTCACGGCTAATTTCGTAAGTGTGCGCGCCGCTTCGAGCACCGCAGTGGAGCCGGTTCCGTTATCCGTGGCGCCCGTTCCCAAGTCCCAGGAATCCAGGTGCGCGCCGATGATTACGACTTCGTCCGGCTTCTCGCCGCCAGGAATTTCGGCGACGGTGTTATAGACTTCCGCGGACTTGCCGCCGAAATTCCCCCCGATATTCACTTCGGCTTGGATTGAGCCAGAATCCATCAGGCGCCAGAGCAACATAAAGTCTTCTCTGGCGATAAATGCCGTGGGAATCACGCCAGGCTGATAATTTTGCCCGCTGACGCTCATATTCAACAGGCCAAACCATTTTTCAGAGCCGATCAATACCGCCGCCGCTTTTTCCTCGGCAAAAAACGTCAACTCCGCGGTTCGCAACTTTAAATAAGCAGCGAAATCGAAGGGTTTGTCGCTCTTCGGAAAAGCGATCGGAATCGTTTCATCGCCCCAGGGCGTCAACATTGGATTCTGTGGGGCGCGCAACTCGGCGGGCCTGTTCAAAACAATGATCGCGCTTTTCAGCTTGCCCTTGTATTGCTGCAGGTCTTCTACTTTCTCGACCGCTACCCCGACTACCGGTCCTTTAACGGTTCCATCGGTGGCCGGTGACCAGCCGCCGGTGGCCATAGCGAAGTTAAGTGCAGTAGGCGCTTCTCCCGGTTTCGCGTCCGAGCTTAAAAACACGCGTCCTGTGGCTGGTCCGCGGGTCCAGCGATTAGCGATACTCCACGCTTCCTGATGGGCGTTGGCCAGTCCAAGCTGCTGGAAGCGTGCCAGCATCCAGCGACTGGCTTGATCAAGTTGTTCAGAGCCGGTTAAACGAGCGCCGATGTGGTCGGACAAGAATTCCAAATTTGCTTTCAGCTCCGGTTCATCGGCTTTTACCTGCGCCATAATTTTCATATCCATTTCACTAAGCGGGTCCGATTTTGTGGCGGCTGCTTTTTCATCGTCAGAATCTGCCCTTGCCTTAGCGTTTACTTCTTCATTCTTATTTGCGCCGGGTTTTGGCTCTCGTGCTTTAGCCGGAGCGGGGCGACGCGGGAACATTTCGGGCAACTGCGCGGTGTTGTACGCCCACGCCGCGAGCACTTGCGCACCTTGATTCAGGTCGTCTTTCCAAACTTTGTCGAAGGTGTCCGACTGGCTGTGGTGCGTCTTGGAATATTCGGCGCTGTCCTGAACGGCCCAGAATCCTGGCACGCCCACATCGTCGAAGGAAGCATGATCGGTTCCAAACGAGCGCTGCATGCTGGGCTCAAGCAATTTCAATTCACGCAGAGGCGCGATTTCCTGGTCCACGATTTCTCGATCCTGATAATTGTCATGCAGGCCAAGGGTGAGCACTCGTCCTGTACCGGTGTCATGCACCAGAATTCCTGAAATTTTATCGAGTTCAGATTTATGTGCTTCTACATATTTTACCGAACCACATAATCCTTCTTCTTCGCCGGTAAACAAGGCGAAGCGTATGGTGCGCTTTGGTTTCAGCTGCAATTTTGCCAGCGCACGAGCAGCTTCCAATACGGCCATCGAGCCGGTGCCGTTGTCGGTTGACCCCGTGCCGAGATCCCAGGAATCCAGATGCGCTCCGAGCATTACCACTTCGTCTGGCTTCTCGCTTCCGCGAATTTCCGCAACGGTGTTGAAGACTTCCACCGGTTTTTCGCTAAACGAATTGGTCATCTCCAATTCCACTTCCACGGGACCATGTTTCAACATGCGAAAAAGAATGCGATACCCTTCGCCGGTCACAAAGGCAGTTGGAATCGCGCCGATCTCGAATTTTTCTCCACCGATGCCTGTCATGTTCAGCAGCGCGTGGGGCTTATTTGAATCGCGCAGAACCGCTGCAACGCCTTCCTGTATAAAAAACGCGGTGCGAGCTTTGGCAGCCTCCTGCAAGACTGCGAACGGCGAGGGGGCAGGCGGTTCACCCTTCATCGGTGGGGGCTGCTGCATGGCTCGGACATATTCACTTCGGGAATCTTCGGGTTTGGGCGGCGACAAGCTGGCAGGCTCCTGGTAAATCACCACGGCGCCGTTGAGCTTTCCGCGAAATTTCTCGAACTCCTCTTTTTTCTTGCCATCGAAGTACACCACCGGAGCGTGTAACACGCCTGATGTGCCTGGCGACCAACCTGCGGCAGCGATGGTCAAGGGATGCTCGGCGGGTTTCACGATACGCGCGTGCGCGGTGCCGCGGGTCCACGAGTGCGCGACGGTCCACGGTTCGAGATGTACATTGGTCAAACCGTACTTGCGAAACATTTCCGCGGTCCATTCGTTGGCGTGCTTCAACTGCGGCGAACCGGTCAGGCGCGCCCCAATTTCGTCGGACAAATACTCCAAATTCCCCATCGCTTCACTGTGTTCTTGAATTTCTTTTAGTATTTGCGCGTCAGCAGTCGCGTAATCTGCAGTATCGGCGGTGGCATCCGCCGCCACGTGCAAGACCCCTAGCGTCAACACCAACACAACTCCAAAAGCGATTGTCCGACGTAGATTCATCCGCGCTCCCTCAACAAAGTTTTCTGCCTGCAAAATGTTTCAGCGACTTTTTTTTCGTCCACGGCGAGCTGCCCGTCGCGGCCTGTTTTTAGATGATTTGGCGTTTTCCTTGCGGCCACGATCGGCCGGTTGGCGTCCCGATTTCTGCGGCCCAGAAGATCTGGCCAAGAAACCGCGCGGGCCGATCTGACACTTGGGGCAAAAAAAGCTGCTGCGGCCGGCGACGACGGCCCGGCGAATAATTGTCCCGCAGCGGTAACACTTCTTGCCTTCACGGCCGTAGGCGCGATGATGCTGCTGATATTCACCGGGCTGGCCCTCACCATCCACAAAATTGGCAATGGAAGATCCGCGCATCACGATCGCTTTTTTCAGGATGTCCTGTAACGCGCGATGAAGGACCCCCGCCTGTTTTTTGTTGATACTCGCGCCCAACTTGGCGGGGTGAATTTTTGCACGCCATAAACTTTCGTCGGCATAAATGTTACCCACTCCACGCAGCGCGGTCTGATCGAGCAAAAGTGCCTTGATGCGTGAATGTCGCGATCGTATGCGGGTTGCAAATTCTTCGGCGGTTACTTCCAGCGGATCGGCGCCGAAACCTTCCAGCTCGGCCGGTAATAATTCCGCTGACAAGTAAGCCAGCCGTCCGAATCTGCGCGCGTCGGTGTAGCGCAATTCTCGTCCATCATCCAAAGCGAAGATCGCGTGGGTGTGTTTTTCCCAGGGTTGCTCGACAGTAGTGGACGCGATGCGGCCGGTCATGCCGAGGTGAACGAGCAACGCCGCTGGAGCGTTTTCCCCGTTTGCAGAATTCTCTTCACCCTGCGGGGCAGACAAACGCAGCAGCATAAACTTTCCGTAGCGTTCTACGCCTTCGATGCGGCGGCCCGGCAAGTGCCGTTCGATTAAAGAAGGATCGTCGATGAAGTCGGTTTTTCGCAGAGTCACGGACAGAATCCGCCGGCCGAGTACGGTCATCCGCAATCCGCGCGCAACGGTTTCGACTTCAGGAAGTTCAGGCATGAAGAGTGTTCACGAAAATATCACATCGCGAGCGACCGTTCGCCACTCGTGGATGTTCGCTCAGTCCTGGTGATAATTCGGATAGGGCGGATGCTCCGGGATGACTACCGGATTCTTTTTCAGAGCTTCCAGTGTGACCCGCACAGCTTTTTCAAGTTGCGCGTCGTGTCCAGCGGCGACTGACGCGGGATCATTTTCCACTTCGACGTCCGGCGCGATTCCGTGGTTCTCTACCTCCCATTCGCCGTGCAGTCCATAAATCGCAGCGCGAGGCGCGGTAACAAAGCCGCCATCCAAGAGAGGTGGATAATTGGAGATGCCTACGAGACCTCCCCAAGTGCGTGTGCCCACCAGCGGACCGATCTTGTCTTGGCGGAACATCCAGGGAAGCGCATCGCCGCCGGAGCCGGACATTTCGTTGATGACCATTGTTTTCGGGCCGTAAATCTGCGCGAGAGGCGAACACCATTTTTCGCCTTCGCGAGTAGTAACACAGTTTCGCAGCGGCCGCTCCAGCAAATCGATAATGTAATCGGCAATCGCGCCGCCATGGTTGTAACGCTCGTCAATGACCGCGGCTTCTTTATCGGTTTGCGCAAAATAGAAGCGGTTGAAATTGAGGAATCCACCGTTCGCGGTATCGGGCACGTGCACATACGCGACTTTGCCGCCGCTGAGCTCTCCAACTTTGCGGCGGTTGTCTTCTTCCCAAGCGCGCGTTCGCAGTTCGCCTTCATCGGCTATGGGCACCACCGTTACATCGCGTGCGTCCTTGCCATCCGGATTTGGTCCAACCTTGATGCGGATCTGCTTGCCCGCGGTATTTTCAAAGTAGCTGTAAACATCGTTGGGCGGGCGCACCTCGGAACCATTTACTTCCAGCAAATAATCGCCCAGCTTCACATCGACTCCCGGCTGGGTGAGTGGAGCGCGCAATTGCGGATTCCAGTTCTCGCCATTGAATATTTTGGCGAAGCGGTAGTGGCCATTTTCGACTTTATAGTCCGCGCCGAGCAGCCCGCTCTTTACTTCCGTGATTTTCGGTATGTCGCCGCCAAAAATAAACATGTGGCCAATGGTCACTTCACCGAGCATTTCCACGAAAAGATGATTCATATCGGCGCGTCCGCCAGCGCCCTTTAAATACGGAGCGTATTTCTTTTCCGCGGCGGCCAAATCCAAACCGTGAAAATGCGGGTCGTACAAAAAGTCGCGTTCGATGCGCCATACCTCGTGGTACATCTGATTCCATTCCGCGCGGGGGTCGACTCTCACTTCCATTTCGTCGAATTTCAGCGCACCTTCGCCAGCTTTGGGAGCCGCGCCGGTGGCGGCGATAAACCACGTGGGACCTTGTCCGGTGTGGTACAAAACTTTTTCCCCATTGGCAGAAACGGTAAAGGCACTGACGCCGGTGAGGAACGGTTCTGTTTTTCGAGTTGAAAGATCAAATTTCGTTACGGTGGCGGGGGGCGGAGCGTTCAGCGGAGGGATGTCTGGAATTTCGGTAAGAAACAGGACGCCCGCTTTTCCGGTATCAAGACCAACGTAATTGGAAGCTTTGATGGGCATGGACACGATGCGTTGACCGATATTGTCGAGATCGATGGTGACTTTGACGGGCTCTTCTTTTTTGTCGCTGTCTTTGGACTTATCGTCGTCTTTGCCTTTAGTCTTATCGGCCTCGTTTTTTTTCTTATCTTTATCCTTATCTTTGTCTTTATTTTCGTCCTTTTTGTCAGAGTCTTTAGACTTGTCGCCAGACTTACCGGCATCCAGCTTTTCGTCGTCGCTTTCCGGCTCAATGGGATTGGGATCGGTTTTTTTCAAGACGACGGCATAAATATTCCGCGATACAGGGCGTTGAAATCCGGATAGATCGAGCCATGTGACGGCGAGGCCCAGGTCCGTACTGGCCGCGAAGTACAGAATTTTGCCGCCCTTATCGAAGGCTGGATATCGCGCGTCGCTTAAGCCATCGGTAATTTGCGAACTCTTTCCGCTTTCAAGCGAATGAACAAAAATGGCACGCATGTGATTGGGCAGGAATTTTGTAAAGGTCAGCCATTTGCTGCATGGCGACCACGTGGGAGTCATGATTACGCCCCAAGCGTCGTACAAATCGGTGTCCACTTTTACGGGTGCCGGAGCGCCTTTTTCGATATCAACGTACCAGAGGTTCAAGCGCTTGTCGGTGAAGGCAATTTTCTTGCTATCCGGAGACCACGTCGGGCTATAGAAAAACGATGCCGGTTTGCCCAAATCGATTTTCTTAACTGTTCCGAGTCCGGACTGGTCCACCAGGTGTAACGCGTATTCGCCGGACTCATCGGAAAAAAATGCTACCCACTTGCCATCCGGCGACCAAGAGGGGTCGCGTTCGGCTACCGCGGCAGTACGTGTCAAATTCCGCGTATTGCCTTTTTCCGCGGGCACGGTGAAAATCTCGCCACGCGCTTCAAAGACCGCACGTGCCCCGCTTGGGGAGATAGCAGCCGCGCCAATTTTGTCCGCGACTTTTTCAAAATGCGGGCGCGTAGCCGGCAAGTCTCCCGTGATATGAATGTCGATTTTCCTGGGCTGACCATTCTGGGGATCGAAAAGATAGATACCGCCGAATTGTTCGTAGACCAGCGCGTCAGGTCCGGCAGACAGCGTCTTGAAGTCCAGGCCCTTATTTTCTACGGCTTGCTTGACGGTTTTGGTTCTGGTGTCGTATGCGAATAAAGTTACTGTCCCGTTGCGGTCCGACAGAAAATAAACGGTGTCGCCCAACCATACCGGCGCGAAGTCATTGGAATTGTCGCGTGGCAATTTTTCCAGCGAGAGGTCGCTTAATTTAACGATGTAGACCGGGGTTGTCTGCCCACCCCGATATCGCTTCCACGATTCCTGCCATTTCAGATTTGGAACATAGGCAAGCCGCGATGCATCGGGCGAATACCATCCCGCCTCTCCGCGCCACATTGGCAATACTTCCGGGACGCCGCCCTCCACAGCCACGGTGTACAGCCGGTCAAAATCCGCATAGGACACGCGCCCGGAGCGAAATAAAATGCGCTTGCTGTCGGGAGTCCAGCCCACCGCCACGTCTGCTCCAGGGTGCCAAGTCAGGCGCCTGGGCTCGCCGCCGTCCGCGGGCATCACGAAGACGTCCGTGTTGCCGTCGTACTCTCCGGTGAAGGCGATGAACTTCCCATCGGGGGAAAACTGCGGGCCGGATTCATGACCAGCCGTTGTCAATTGGCGGGCGTTGCCGCCATCGCGTGGCACATTCCACAAATATCCGCCATACGCGAAGACGATTTCGGTTTTGCTCAAAGTGGGAGATTGCACCAAAAGCGAGTGGTCTTCCGCAGCGAAAGAATGGCCGGCCAAGGCGAGCAAAAGACCCACTGCCATCAGCAATCGAAAACGCATGTACCCTCCAAAATAAAGTTGTGGTTGGGGAAATTTTATTTTTGAGTCGGAGGCGGCCAGAAGCCTGGCTCACTTATGACTCGGGCATCCTGTTTATCGGCATATTTTTGCACTCCCGCGGCAATGTCAGAGCGCTTTCCAATCAAGGTGAAGACTAAATTGTCGGTGGGAAAATGCTTTTGAATCACTTGCTGGGCGATGGCCGTCGTGACGGCATCGAGGCGCGCTTCGAGATCATTTATTTCACGATCATCGAGGCCATAAAATTCGTTGATGGCGATTATCTGCGCCAGCTGCTTGGAAGTTTCAATGGAAGGCGGGAATTGTCCCTTGATGTAACTCTTCGCGGACGTCAGTTCGTCGGCAGTAATTCCTTGCTTGTGCAGTTTCTGCAACACCTGCAGGGCCATATCGATGGCTTGCGCGGTACTTTCATTTCTTGTGTAGCTATAGATCCCGAAGGGGCCGGGGGCCTTGCGCGGGTCAAAAGCAGAAATGGCTCCATAAGTCAGGCCGGACTCGACGCGCAAGGCTTCATTCAATAACGATGTGAAGCGGCCGCCAAATACGGTATTCACCAGCCGGATGGCCACACGATCGGGGTCTCCTGCGGCGGTCGCAACGTTTCCAATGGCAAAATACGTTTGTGTGGCATCGGGTTTGTCGACCAGCAAAAGTTTCTTGCCTTTCACCGGTGGAAGCACGGGGACTCTTACTGGCGTCATTGGCTTTGACGGCCATTGACCAAACACTTCTTCCAACTTCTTCTTCATGTCCGCGGTCTGAAAATCGCCAGCCACTGCGAGGATAATATTGCCAGGGGCATAATACGTTTCGTAAAATTTTATAATCGCTTCGCGGTGAATCCTGGTCAACGAAATTTCGTCTCCGTCTGACGTTCTGCCGTAGCCATTGCCATTGAATAGATAGGCGTTGTAATAGGTTCCAAGCACGGACCGGGCTTCATCTTTTGCCGAACGCACACCGTCGAGGCTCTGCGACAGCAATTTGTCGACTTCCGCCTGAGGAAAAACGGGATGCAACAGAGCATCTGAAAACAAGTCCAGGCCGCGAGCAAGGTCCTTGTTTAAGAATTCCCCGGAGACGGAAGAAAAGTCCGCGCTCGCGTCGGCTTCAACGGATCCGCCGGTAAAATCACTGTCCGCGGCGAATTGCTGCGCGGTGCGCTGTTGCGTTCCTTTCCTCAGTAATTGAGCGGTTATGGATGCCAGCCCTTCCTCTCCTGCAGGATCGGCTGCGGCGCCAGTCTTCACCAGGGCCGCGAAATTTACGATGGGAACGCCATGCTTTTCGAGGAGCAATACAGTCAGCCCGTTTTTGAAAACTACTTTTTCGTGCGGTGGAATGTGAATCGACTGCGCAAATAGTGCAGCGGGAAAAACGAGAACGAGTAGGACCAGAAGGAAACTACATTTCTTCAACATGCTCATGGTTTGGCCTTTTCCCCGTTCTCCGGCAGCAGCGTCGCTACAGTACGGTTGTTGGCGCCAAAATAAGTTTTTGCGACGCGCTGGACGTCTTCTTTGGTAACCGCGGCGTAGTTCTTTGCGGCTTCAAAAAGTTTCTTGTAATCACCGTCAAATACTTCATAGGTGCCAATGGTGTTGGCGCGACCATTGATGGTGCGCATCTGGTGATAAAACTCCATTAGTCGAATGTTTTTCGCCTTTTCCAGTTCCTCGTCGGAGATGGTAGAAACTTTCACTCGTTCGAGTTCCTCATAAATTGCCTTCTCGCATTTCTCCGGATCGACGGCTTGTTTCGGCTGGGCCACGATGATGGCGATTGTGGGATCGAAAGCGGGCTCGACCGAGGACGAGACATCCAGCGCGAGCTGATCCTTATCGACGAGCCGTTGATACATCCGGGAACTCTCACCCTGAAACAAAATGGTACGCAGGATGTTTGTTGCGTAAAAGTCCGGGTGATTGGTCTGAGGCACGTGGTAGGCAATCATCAGCAGCGGCAACTCAGCGGGCTTGTGCACCACCAGGCGCCGCTCGCCAAGCTGCGGCGGCTCCAAGGTGGTCACCGGCGGCGGTGGCGCATGGGAAGGAATGGGCTCGATGGTTTTTTCGCAGAGTTGAAATATTTCCTCGGGGGTCACGTCGCCGACCACCACCATGGTGGCGTTGCTGGGGGAATAGCCCATGGCAAAGTGACGCTTGAGGTCATCGATGGTCCAGTGCTCGATGTCACTCATCCATCCGAGCACGGGCCACTGGTACGGATGCGCGATAAAAGCAGTAGCCCATAATTGCTCGTCCAGCAATCCTCCATTGTCGTTATCCACGCTGGAGCGCCGCTCGGAGGCCACCACGCCGCGCTCGGACTCGATCTTTTGCGGATCGAAACTCAAATTCCGGATGCGATCGGCCTCGATATCGAAGATAAGCGGCATGGCTGAGCGCGGGAACCAATCCTGATAGACGGTGACGTTCTGACTGGTATAGGCGTTGTTCGAACCGCCGTTCGCTTCCATAACTTTATCCAGCTCGCCGGGTCCGTATTTTTTTGCGCCGTTGAACATCATGTGTTCAAAAAAGTGGGATATGCCGGTGGTGCCGGGCCGCTCATTGCGCGATCCGATGCGATAAAAAATGTAGAGCGCCACGTTGGGAATGCTGTGATCGCTTTGCACCAAGACTTTCATGCCATTCTTCAGCGTGCGTTCGGCTACCGGGAACTCCTGCGCAACTGCAGGCGTTTCAACCGAAGTAAAGGATGCGACACCCACCATCGCGAGTGTTGATAACCGTAACCAATATTTTTTCATAACCATCCTTACGCGGGACTCTCTCCCATCAGACGTATAAAGCGCACAGAATGTTGCTGGATAGGCCGATTTAAGGCAACAGCGCGAACACGCGCACTGGTCCGCCGGACCCGCCTTCCAGCTTGATGGGCGCCACAACTAAAAACGCTCCCGCTTCCGGAACGGCACTTAAATCCGATAAGTTTTCCAAGTGATAGAGACCGGCTCCAAGCGCTAAATGATGAACGCTGAAATCTTCGGACGCTCCGTAATCGGCGCTTAGGGTGTCACAGCCCAGTCCGCTTACTCCACGAGCGATCAGAACTTTGGCGGCTTCGACGGAAAAACCAGGAAAGTGCATTTTTCCCTGCTTATCTTGATTTCGATATTTCTGCACGTCTGGCCAGCGCGACGCCCAGCCGGTGCGCAACAACACGATGGCGCCGGGCGGGATTCGACCGTGCGCGCGCTCCCATTTTTCGATCTTACTCACCGGCAGGCGATAGTCCGCGTCTGTGGCCGCTTCGTTACGGATATCCAGCACTACGGCGGGGCCGAAAAACTTGTTTGGCGGAATTTGATCTACCGTAGCCTTACCCGGCGGGAAATGCACCGGCGAGTCGAGATGCGTGCCGTAATGTTCCAACATCCAAAAGCTTCTGGTGAAGTATCCATTTTTCTCGACGGTGGCATTAATTTTGGCTTCGAAATATTTTTCGTCGCCGGGCCAGGGCACCAGCTTGTCGTTTATGGCGTAGCTAAGATCGATCACGCGCGTTTTTCCGCCAGGTATGCCTCGCAACATCGAGTCCTGCGGTGAACCTTTGGGAGAAATGGTCATGAACGCGGCGATACCGACGAGCACTACGCCTGTACGAATCAATAGGGACATGAATCCAACCTAACGGATCAACGAGCGTCCGGCAGCGGCTATCGCAAAATTAAGCTGGCAGCTAGGGCAGCGGTATCCCTGGCGTGGCTACAATTCCGGCCATTCGCAATATTTCCTGGTATTCGGCTTCCGTGATGGAAGAAACGACCAGGCGCACATTCTTCAGCATTTTTACTTTCTTTAACGCCGGGTTGGAGCGCATCTCCGCAAGGGTAATTTGCCTAGGTAGCTTGTCGAACGCTCGCAGGTCCGCCACCAGATTCTTTTCTTTGCGGTCGTGCGGGTCTGGATAGGGGTCACGGGTAATCTCAGCGATGGAGTACAGAGAGCGTTCCGGGGCAGAGTGGTAGCACAGTACCCGGTCGCCCTTGCGCACCTGCTTGAGGGCGCGAATGGCGTCGGGTTTGGAACCGGCACCGTGCCACATCTCCTTACCCTTCACGAACAGCGTGTCCCAATGGTAGTGGTGAGGGTCGGCGCCGAAAATCCAGTAATGTCGTTGCGAGGTCGGAATTGCCATCGAGGCTTCGAGTCGGGCAGCAATATACACGGCAGGAGGCAAAAAGCGAAACAAAATATGAGGGTTAGCCGGGCTGGAGGCAATTAAATCTGCCCAACACAGCCAGTAGAAACGGCAGGACCGCGTACGGTTACCTATGGTACTTGTTTTCTTTGAGATACGGCATCAGCGCGAAATACTTACGCGGGTGCGCCGAGGTCGACATAAACGTCTTCGCCCCGTAGCTCAACGGGATAGCGTTCGACTCCGGCGCTCTGGTTGCCCAATACCTTGCCGGAAGTCACGTCGAAGGTCCACCCGTGCCAGGGGCAGGTAACGATGGTTCCTTGCAAGGAGCCCTGCCCCAGAGGGCCTCCCCGGTGAAGGCAGGTATTGCTGAGCGCGTGAAATTGCCCGCCGACGTTGGCCAAGGCAATGGTCGTTCCGTCCAGCTGTATTTCACGGATTTGACCCGGAGCGATATCCATCGCCTTCGCTGCGTAGACAAATGCCATGGTCGCTCCTTGAATAGGTCAGTGACTTATATGGTATCTGCGGGAAGTTGTTGTTTGCCAGTTGATCCTGGATGGCCGACGCGGGCGGGAAAGCTTTCGACAACCTCTGCTCTGTAATTACGGTGCTCAGCGAAACTACTTGGCTTGCTCGGGCTCAGTCATTATCAGGTTGCGGCCGGCGTTTTTCGCTGCGTACAGGGCTTTGTCGGCACGGCGCATCAACGTCGTGAAATCGATATTTTCCTTGCCATTCAGACCCGCGATTCCAAAGCTCGCAGTTATGGACACTCTTTCGAAGCCTAATTCGAACTGCTGTGCCGCCAATTGTTCGCGGAAACGGTCGACCGTTTTGAATATGGCGTCGGCCTCCACATGGGTGATCACCATCACAAACTCATCGCCGCCCAGACGGCCGCAAATATCGGAGGCGCGAACAACTGTTTTCAGAATGTCGGCGAATTTTTGCAGCATGGCATCGCCGCCATTGTGGCCGTATGTATCGTTAATGATCTTGAATGAATCCAGGTCCGCAAGCACCACCCAATATGGGAATCCGTGGCGTGCCGCTGCACGTAATTGCCGCGCAGCCCATTCTTCAATGGCGCGCCTGTTGGGCAATCCGGTAAGCGAGTCGCTGTGGGCCATCTCTTCGAGAAGCTTGTTTTTGGCATCGATCTGGCGATGAAGATCAATAATCCTGCGGCCTACCCCGATGCGCGCCAGTAACTCGCCGGGATCAAATGGTTTTGTTAAATAGTCGTCGGCGCCGGCAGCCAGTCCTTTAACAACGTTGCCTTTCTCAGCGATGCTGGTAAGCATGATGATGTAGGTATATCCGCGGTGTATATCGGCGCGCAGCTGCTGGCATAGATCGAGGCCGGAGAAGTCCGGCATCATCCAATCGGTAATGACAATGGCAGGAAGATGACGCGCGAATAATTCAAGGGCTTCGCGTCCGCTCTTGGCGAACATGAGGGAGTAGGGGTTGCCTTCTAACGCATGCTCGACCAGCTTGCGATACACGGGTGAATCGTCCACCACCAGGATTTGCAATTCCTGCGCAGCGGAATCGTTCGTGCACAATTCACCTTCTATCGACGCGGGCCTAACCATTTCGAGCCACCTAACGTGCGAGGGAACCTGTTCGTTCTATTTTAACAGTGGTCTTGGGAGGGGATCGTGAGTTGCTGAGCGTGGTTCGAAATAGTAACCGTTTTGTTATGATTTTAATACCTGTTAACTAGCGCAGTGGCGGGGTTTGGAGCTCACCGGGGGCACTGTAGGCTGACAGTTCAGGTTCGCTCTAATCCAAATTATCCGGCGGCCTGGACTTTGGCGAGCAATTCGACAAATTTCTGCTTGCGCTCGGACTGGTCGTGACCACCTTCGGCGTCAGCCAGTTGAGTAATGTTCATAGAGCAGAATTTTGGCCCGCACATGGAGCAGAACTTCGCTTCCTTGTAGAAATCGTCGGGTAACGATTCGTCATGCATGGCGCGAGCGGTCGCGGGATCAAGGGAGAGTTCGAATTGTTTGTTCCAGTCAAATAGGAACCTTGCGTAGCTCAGGGCGTCGTCGCGATCACGCGCGCCTGGACGATGGCGTGCTACGTCAGCCGCGTGGGCCGCAATTTTGTAGGCGATGACTCCTTGCTTCACGTCTTCTGGATTTGGCAGGCCCAGGTGCTCTTTGGGCGTCACATAACACAGCATGGACGCTCCATGCCAGCCAATCATCGCCGCGCCGATCGCGCTGGTGATGTGGTCATACCCTGGCGCGATATCAATTACCAGCGGCCCCAGCGTATAGAACGGCGCTTCGTGGCACCATTCCATCTCTTTGTCGACTTGCTCTTTGATCTTGTCCAGCGGCACGTGGCCGGGCCCCTCGATCATCACCTGAACATCGTGCTCCCAGGCCTTGGTGGTCAACTCGCCAAGCACTTTTAATTCGGCGAATTGGGCTTCGTCGCTGGCGTCGGCGATGCATCCGGGGCGCAAACCGTCGCCAAACGAAAAACTGACATCGTGTTTCTTGAAAATTTTGCAGACGTCTTCGATGTTTTCGTACAAGAAATTCTGCTTCTTGTGATGCTCCATCCAGTGGGCCATCAGCGAGCCGCCGCGGCTCACGATTCCGGTAATTCTTTTGCGCACCAGCGGAACATGTTCGCGCAACACTCCGGCATGGATGGTCATATAGTCCACGCCTTGCTCGGCTTGCTCTTCAATGACTTCCAGCATGAGCGCAAGGGTTAGGTCCTCTGGACGACGCACGCGTGAAATCGCTTCATAGACTGGGACTGTCCCAACAGGCACCGGCGAAGCGTCGATAATGGCTTTGCGTATCTTGGGGATGTCGCCGCCGGTGGAAAGGTCCATCACCGTGTCGGCGCCGTAGTGCACGGCGTGGTGAAGCTTCTTCAGTTCTTCTTCAATGTTGGAGGTAGTTGCAGAGTTGCCGATATTGGCGTTGATCTTGCATTTGGAGGCGATGCCGATGCCCATCGGTTCCAGGTTACGGTGGTTCACATTGGCGGGAATAATCAGGCGGCCGCGCGCGATTTCGCTGCGAATCAGCTCCGGGTCAATCTTCTCGCGCCCAGCTACAAAGCTCATTTCTTCGGTGGTTACGCCGCGGCGGGCCCAGTGCATCTGGGACATATTGCGGTTACCGTTCGCCGACGAATGCTCGCTCTCACGCTTTTCGATCCACTTATCCCGAAACGCCATAAATCCCCCTCAGAAATGCCCGCACAGCAAGCGGAAGCCGTCTGCGTGCGAATAAGAAGTATCGCACCGGGCTCAGGGTGCCGCAACTGAGCGCCTGCACGAGCAGTTTACGTTTTATGCGGCTTATCGAGAGTCTAGTTTTAAAGCTGCTCTGCCCAAATTGTAGGAGAATTGGGCTGTGGGAGAATCGGGCCCCACAATTTCTCCGCAATGAACAACCAACCTGTTATTTATAGTGGCCACACTAAACGTTACGCCCTACGAATTCGTGCATGCGCTAACCGGGTATTCGCTCGGATTCAACTCCACGGTTTTCCAAATGTGGGTGAATCCAGATTCTGCGGAAGCGTCCACGACCCAGCTCGCCATCATCGCTGTTTCTGGGCCTTTGTTCAGTTTGATAGTAGGAGGGATTTGTTGGCTGCTGTATCAAAGGCGGTTTAGAGAAAGACCGTCCGGGCTCGGCGTTCCTGAATGATGGCAATGGTAGGAATTTATTCCTTTCTCGGCCCGCTTGCTGGCGCGGCACAGGGAGGAGACTTCCACATCGCTTTCACGTTTCTGGACATTTCAAGGACTCTCTCTTATATCTGGCTTCGGCCATTGGCTTCATGTTGCTCCCATGGTTCATGTACTACGTCGGAAGAGAGCTGATTCGGTGGGCCACACCTGAGTTCGGCCGCACCAAGGCTCTTGCTTGTACTACGCTTGCGCCTTGGCTGCTTGGAACTTTCCTACTTTTAGCGCTTTATTGGCCGTTGCCACGATTCTTAGTCGGGCCAACGATTGGAGGGTCAGCCTTTTGGCTGTTTGCCGTTTTGGGAGCCGAAGTTGGCTTCCCGGCAAGACGCCCTGTCGAAATAATGCCTTCTTTTCCTCGTTTGGACTTAGCGCTCACCGTTGCTGCGGTCGCAGTGATCAGGCTGCTCGTGAATGGCATTCGTCTAACCCATTAGATAACCGGCGTCTGAATAAAGCGGTTTCGAAACTAGCCCATTGCCGTGAACGCCAAAATGCTCTCAGCGCTGATCGAATAGGCTGAGAGATATCGAGGCGAGATTAAATTTCATCGTCGTCCTCGCCGGCGTGGCGTAGCACTGTGGTTTTGTGGGTGATCCTGACGCGATGTGCGCGAATGCCGGACACGATGGCTCGCCGCATTTCTTTTGGCAGCATTTCAGGGGCGAAGACTCCGCCCAAATCCCGTGGGAAAAACTTGATAAATAACGCCGCCACGTGCGCGGTCGCGTACGCCACTGGCGTTGTGTAAAGGCCCTGCTGCCGGATTTGATAGAGGGTCGGAAACGCGCAGTCGGTTCGAGTCAACAAATGCAGGTCTTCTTTTTTGCCGCGCTTGATGCCGCTGACGAGCACCACGGCGGCGAATCGCGCATTTTGCAAAACGCCTTGGCGGATTAGTCTGGCGATCATCCGTGGTGAAGACGTCTGCGGGAAGTTTTTCTTTTGCATCCCGCGCGATTTCGATAATTTTCCCTGTTTGTACCAGCGGCGCAGGCGGTCAAATTCGTTGCCGCCAATTTTCACGTCCATATTTCGCATGGGAATGAAATAGGGAATCGTGGTGACCTCGTCTTGCGCGGCTAAGACCACGCTGGCGTGTCCGATGGGCTCGGGAAACCTGAATTTCTCCAGCTCCGCAAAGCGCTTTTGCATCAGGAATTTGCCGTTGCGGTAAACACGCGGGTTGGAGACGGCCTCGTCGAAGGAGACTTCCGGCGACCACTGCGAGATCGGGTCGCGGCTTTCGGTGCTTTCGTACAAACGAATTCGTACTGAGTCAATTTCGTCCAGCGCTTCCGTGGCACGCTTCACCAGCAGATTGGTCAGTCCTGGCGCGGCCCCGGTATTGATCAAGGCGATGCGATTTTTGGCTTCAAAGCGTTTGGCGAAGGCGAATTGTTCGGACTTGAAGGGATTGCGCGTGAGGTGCGAGCTTAAGTCCAGGTAATGCGCGCGCAATCGCAGCGCCGCACGCATGACGATCTGGTTAAAAACGGAGGCGGAAGCGTTGATGATCAACTGGCAACCGCGCGCCGCACGGACAATGCCTAGCAAATTCCGTGCGTTCACTTCGGTAACGGGAATGGTGCTTTTCCTGCCCAGGAATTTACGCGCGCGGGGCAGGTCGCGGTCACCGCACCAAACATCGTGTCCCTGACGCTCGAGCAGCTGTGCAAGGAGTGAGCCGGTGGCCCCGGCTCCCAAAACGAAGATGCGCATGGTCTGGGCCAAACTCTACCACACCCGAATTGCGATGTGCCCGCCAGAGGATTAGACTGGTGCAGTAACTCCGATCCCTGCCGCCTAAACGGAGATAAAACCGATGGCGCCGGGGACGATGCGATCCGCTTATTGATTCGGCGACCGGTCGCTCAGGGTTCGGGTGGAAACGCCCGGGCCTCCCGGTACTCGGAAAGGAGCACTTCTCCGAACTTATTTCGGACCGCGCCCGATTCCCTTTACTGGATCGGGTTTTTTGCTTTTTAGGGCTTTGAACAAACATGGCGCTTCACGACAAATTCGGAAGACAGATCACCGATCTGCGTATCTCGGTCACGGATCGTTGCAATTTCCGTTGCGTGTATTGTCGCTCGGCGGATCCGGAAAACTATCGCGATCACGATGGAATTTTGTCCTGGCCGGAGCTTTATCGTCTCGCAGGCATTTTCAAGACAATAGGCATTCGAAAGATGCGGGTTACCGGTGGCGAGCCGCTGGTGCGCCCGGGCGTCGAAGAGTTCATTTCGCACCTACGAGACCTGGGCGTTGAAGATATTTCCATGACCACCAATGGTCATCTGCTATCGGAGCGTTGCGCGCGGCTGGTGTCCGCCGGCTTACAACGCATCAATATCAGTCTCGATTCCCTGGATGCCGCGAAATTCGAGCGGATCACGCGCACCAAATCATTTTCGTCGGTCATGAACGGTATCGATGTGGTGCAAGCCTCGGCGCTCGCGCCGGCAAAAATAAATGCTGTGCTCGTGCGCGGGATTAATGACGACGAAGTTGAAGACTTTGCGTTCTACGCACGCGAGCGTGGCGTGGTGATGCGCTTCATCGAATTCATGCCGCTGGACGCTGACCACCACTGGAACCGGAACCTGGTGGTTCCCGCATCCGAAATTTACCGTCGCATTCACGCGCGCTGGCCGTTGGAAGAAATTCCTCACCATTACAGCGAGACGGCGCGAAAGTTCCGCTTTGTCGACGGCACCCCGGGCGAAATCGGATTAATCGCACCGGTGACTCAGCCGTTCTGCGGGCACTGTTCGCGTATCCGGCTTACCGCGGACGGCAAAATTAGAACATGCTTATTCAGTAAGGAAGACCACGATCTGCGGCCACTTTTGCGCGACGGCGCGAGCGACGAAGATCTTGTCATTTATATCACTTCAGTGGTCATGGAAAAGGAACAGGGACATCGCATCAACGAACCGGACTTCCATCCCCCCAGTCGCTCGATGGTCTTTATTGGCGGCTAACTGATCGCGAAACAGTTGGCGTGACCCACTACCTTTTTGGGTGTAGGGTACGATTGTTGATGCTGTTTTGTGAACAGCTTTGCCTCTTTTCGGCATCACACTAGAGACCAGTCAGAACAATAGGTTCCCAAATGGCAGACGAAGACGACGAGCAAGACCAGGACGCAACGCCGGAACCGCCGCGACGTCTTTTCACTCTTACGGAGGCGGAACGCGCTCGCAAGGAAATTGAACCGGTGCTGGTGGAAGCGATGGGCTGCCGCAAGAAGCTCGCCGGCCTGGAAAGCGATTTGTCCGCGGTGTCTTCACGCATCGCGATGATGGGTGGCGTGATCGTGCCGTACGAAAAACTTGCCGCGGTGCGCTTACAACATGACCAACTGGCGGAGACATTTAATTCCGCGCTCACGCAAATCATTGAGACGGGATGCGTGATCAAAGATCTGGATGTCGGGTTATTGGATTTCCCAGCGATCATCGATAATCAGGATGTTTATCTGTGCTGGAAACTGGGCGAGGACCGCATTCGCTTTTATCATCGCCAGGACGAGGGGTTCGCTGGGCGCAAGCCTCTGGACCCGCGCGATCTTGGTTCGAGCGACATCGTTCAGTAAGTTATTTAGTACGCGCCGCAAGTGCCATAAAAACTGGCAATCTCCTCGCTAAAAGGATTTTCTTGTCGACACATGCTGAAAATCGCCTGAAAGATTCCGCTAGCCCCTATCTGCGATCTGCAGCGCATCAACCCATCGATTGGTACGAGTGGGGCGACGCGGCATTTGAACGCGCTAAAGCAGATGACAAGCCCATGCTGCTCGACATTGGCGCGGTGTGGTGCCACTGGTGTCATGTCATCGACCGTGAATCCTACGAGAATCCTGCCATCGCCAAAATTATCAGCGACAATTTCATCGCTGTGAAGGTGGACCGCGACGAGCGGCCCGATGTGGATTCGCGTTATCAATCGGCGATCAGTTCCATCTCCGGTCAGGGCGGTTGGCCGCTCACTGGATTTTTGCTGCCGGATGGGCGTCCTTTTTTTGGTGGCACGTATTTTCCGCCTGAGGATCACATGGGCCGCCCGGGATTCCGCAGAGTTCTGCTCGCGGTGGCGGAATCGTACCGCAGCAAACGTGGGGAGCTGGAGCGGGCTGCCGGTTCACTGGCGGAGGCAGTGGCGCACGCCGAAGTATTCACCGGCGCTCGCGCCGCGTTTGATCCGGGTGTTGTGGAGGGGCAAATCGCATCCATCACGCAGCTTTTTGACATCAAGAACGGCGGCTTCGGCAGCGCGCCAAAATTTCCTCACGCTTCGGCGATGGATCTGATTCTGGAGCGTTATCAACAAACCGGCGAAAAGCATTTGCGAGCCATGGCCGAAAGCACGCTGGAAAAAATGGCGCGCGGCGGCGTTTACGATCAGCTCGCGGGAGGCTTTCATCGTTACTCGGTGGATGAACGGTGGCTGGTGCCGCATTTCGAAAAGATGAGCTACGACAACTCCGAGCTGCTGCGAAATTACCTGCATGGCTGGCAGGTTACGCAAAATCCATTTTTGGGGCAGACGGCGGAGGGGATTATTGGGTGGGTCAATGAAGCGTTATCGGACCAGGAAAATGGCGGGTTTTACGCGAGCCAGGACGCTGATTACTCGCTGGACGATGATGGCGATTATTTTACGTGGACACTGGAGGAGTTACGGGCCGCGTTAAGTCCCGAAGAAGCTCGTGTCATGGAGCTCTATTACGATGTCGAGGCGCACGGCGAGATGCACCATAATCCCGCCAAGAATGTTTTGTGGATTGCCCGCGACGCAGCGGATATCGCCGAACAGCTAGGATTGGCAGAGGCGGCGGTGGCCGTCACCATCGCCCAGGCGAAAGGGAAAATGCAGGCTGCCCGGCTAGCGCGTCCGACCCCTTACATAGACCAGACCATGTACGTTTCGTGGAATGCCATGTTTGTGTCCGCTTATCTGGAGGCGGCGCGTGTTTTGGACGGCGTGGTAGCCGAAAGTTGCCGCCGCTTTGCGTTGAAAACTCTGGAACGCATGCTCAAGGAAGGGTGGAATGAATCGCGTGGGTTTGCTCACCGCGTGGGCGGCCCGGCGCTTGAAGGTTCACTCGACGATCAGATTTTTGGTGTATTAGCGTTGTTGGACGCGTACGAAAGCACGTTGGAATCGCGCTATTTCGAGATTGCGAAAAAGACCATGGACCTGGCCATCGCTCGCTATGGCGATCCTGATGGAGGTGGTTTTTTCGACCGGCCCAGCGATGCCGCGCCTATGGGCGGCCTGGACGTGCGACGAAAACCGTTTCAGGACTCGCCGACGCCGGGTACCAATTCGGTGGCGGCCATAGCTTTGATTCGTCTCGAATCATTTAGTGGCGATGACACCTACCGTGTCGCGGCGGAAAAAACCCTGGAAGCTTTTGCCGGTATCGCACCGAAGTACGGAATGTTCGCTTCGACCTATGGACTTGCGGCCACACTTTTCGCGCATCACCCGCTGCAAATCGTTGTTACCGGCGCCGCGGACGATTGGGTGGCACAATCCCTCGAATTGGCGGCACACCGCGTATTTCGCTTTGGCAAAGCGGTTCTTCGCGTAACTCCAGGGATAAAACTCGCAGCTCTTGCAGGCGCCTTGAAAGAAACTCTTCCGCATCTTTCCACAGACAAGCCGGTCGCAATTGTTTGTGCCGGTCAAACTTGTTTGCCGCCCGCGACAGACGCGGCGCAGTTAACAGTATTGCTGCAGAACGTGCTGCAGACTGGGGCTGCTGGCGCTGCCGCGCCCGCGTAGAACGGACGGCTGAAAAAGAAAACGGGCCCGATACATCATCGAGCCCGCACAAACGGTTTCAAAATGTTGCGTTGCTTCTTGGGATAAGACTACTTCTTGGGACGTGATTCTGGCGGCACCAATCCAGACAAGCGGTAATACACCACCAATTGTCCGTAATGCTCGCCAGAATGCTCGATCAGGCCATAAGCCGAATCGGAGACGTGTATTTGCTGTTTGCTTTCTGGATCGGTGATCAAATCAGCCATGCCTTTATCGCCTTTCGCTTTGATCGCGGCGGCGCCATCCTCGACTTCCTTTTTCACAAAGGCCACGACGTCCGCCTTGGTTTTGTAAGTAGCGCGCGGAGGATTTTCGCTCCCCACCGGTTTTCCCGTAACTGGACCGGTAAAGTACTCCATCGACCCCGCAACGTGCAGCAGTTGCTCAGCGAAACTGCGCATTGGTGGCGTGGGTTTGAAATCGTATTTGTCTTCCGGAAAATCGTCCGCCATGGCGATCAGCTTTCTCCCAATTTCATTCCACTGCGCTAAGACTATCTGTGAACTGCTGGGCATGGCCTTCGAAGCATCGCTTTTTTGCTGCGCGAATGATGGCCGCCCACACAACCCCGTAACCAACAACAACAAAATTGCAACCTTGATTAACCTTGTCATTCATATCCTCCGATTTTCAACCAATACCTGGCCGGGACGCCGGGCTTTGGCCCCACATCTTACTCCTCAAACAATCGCGTTGCCGTTACAAGTCCGATAAAAGCGGCGTGTTACAATTAGGTCAGATAGCTGAGGAATTACATTCGTGAACTGGGCTTTTTTTGTGGTTCGTTTCGTAATTATTGCGGGCATTTTGTCATTATTTTTCTTCTCGCAGCGTTTCTGGCACCGGGCCATCTGGCGCTCCACGGCTAACTTTCGCAGCCAGTGGCTGCGTGTGACGGCACGCTTGTTGTGGCTGACCATGATATTTCTGGTTGTCTCCGCGTTTGTAGATGGCGTACGAATGGGTCATCGTCATCTGATACCGCGGGGCACAATGCTTCCTGCGTTGGTAGGCTTGTGGTTTTTTAGCGCGGTTTTTGGCTTCGTGGCCGTAAAGCTGGTGCGCGGTGTGGATCTTTTGTGGACTAGAATTCGCAGGAGCCGGCACGCGCAACCGGCCACCGCGGCAACGCAATCCGGCGTTAGCCTCGCGAGCTCCGCGCGTGAAGAACAGCTCCGCGACCCGGGCCGGCGTTATCTTTTCCGTGCCGTTACGACCGCCGCTGGAGCGGCGCCATTCCTCGGCGCCATGTACGGCTACGCCGCCGAGCGCCTTAAGTATCAGGTTCGCCGCGAGGAAATTACGATCTCCAATCTGAATCCCGCGCTCGATGGCTTATCCATCGTGCAGATCAGCGATATTCACTTGAGCGGCTACATGCCTCGCGCACAGGTACGGCGCGCGGTGGAAATGGCCAACGAGCTTGGAGCGCACCTCGCGGTAGTTACCGGCGATTTCATCACCAGCGCGAGCGACCCGTTGCAGGATTGCATAGACGAGATTCGCCAATTGCGCGCGCCGCTAGGCACCTGGGGTTGCAATGGCAACCATGAAATTTACGCGCGCGTCGAAGACTTGGCGCAATCGTTATTTGCGCAGGCGGGAATGAAGCTGTTGCGCGGAGAAAACGCCCAGCTCACTTTTAATGCCGCGCAATTCAATTTGATCGGGGTTGATTATCAGCGCGAACGCACCAGCGCAGGTCACAAAAAACAAACGCTCACAGATGTTGAGCAACTGGTTCGCCGGGACATGCCCAATATTCTGCTTTCACACAATCCCAATTCTTTTCCGCGCGCTGCGGAACTGGGCATAGAACTTTCGCTGGCGGGGCATACTCACGGTGGCCAGATTCAGGTTGAAATTCTCGATCACCGTCTCAGCCCGGCGCGGTTCATCACCGATTACATCGCGGGGCTTTATCAGCGGCCGCTCTTCTCGCCATCGCTGGATATTCCTCGCTATTCGCGGGTGGACGGTTATCCCGAGGCCCCCCGCGTTTCACGGTTTCCGGCCACGGTAGACCCTACGGGGATGGCCTCGATTTACGTGAATCGTGGTCTTGGAACGGTCGGGGCTCCGGTGCGCATAGGCGTACCACCGGAGATTACGCTAATCGTTCTGCGCCGGGCTTAAAGCAGAATTCGCAACGCTTTAAATTTCAGCGGCGCCAGCCCTGGTTCATGGGCGCGCTTCAAAAATCAAATTAAACGGCGTTTGCGTGGCGCGGCGGAAATGCGAAAAGCCTCCGGTGGTCACCACTTCGCGCAAACGTTTCTCACCGGCCTGGGCTCCGAGCGCAAGTCCCACTTCTTGCGAGAGCGAAGCCGGCGTGCAGAGCAACGTAGACGCTCCGTAAAACGCGCGGCCGATGGGATTCAAATTGTCTTCCAGCTTGTCACCGGCGAAAGGCTCCACGATCATCCAGGTGCCATCTTTTTTGAGGGTGCTGCGAACATGCGTGGAAGCGCCCACGGGATCACCCATGTCGTGCAAGCAATCGAAGAAAGTTACGAAATCGTAGTCTGTGCCGGGGTAATTTTTGGCGCTGGCAACTTCGAAGCGAATGCGCTCGGCAACCCGCGCGTCTTTGGCACGCTGTTTGGCGGTCTCGATGGATTTTTCGTGATAGTCAAATCCCACAAATTCAGAATTGGGATACGACTTGGCCATCAGAATCGTGGAGGCGCCTAGCCCGCATCCGACGTCGGCTACCCGGGCGCCCTTTTTTAGTTTGTCTTCTACACCAGCCATCGAGGGTATCCATGCGGAGATCAGATTCGCCGCGTAACCGGGGCGAAAAAATCGCTCCGTGCCAACGAAAAGTTCGTGGTGATGTTCGTGCCAACCCATACCTTCGCCGGTTTTGAATCGCTCAGTGATTTGCTCTTCCGCTTTTATCGCGGCGAGCGCCACTTGAAAAGCGCCAGGCAGGAATACCGGGCTGGATTCGTCGGCCATGGCAAATGCCTGCTCTTCACTTAAATGAAAAGTTCCTTTCGCGGCATCGTAAGTGATGTAACCGCCGGCAGCCTGTTCGCTGAGCCATTCGCGGATATAACGCTCCGATGTTCCGGTAGCCTTGGCCAGTTGCGCGGGGGTTTGCGGCCCGCTTTTTGCCAGGGCCTTATACAGGCCCAACTTATCTCCGATGCGAATCAGTGCGGCATTGAAAGTTGCGCCAAAATCGACAATGGCTTTGCCCAAGAATTCATGGAGTGTGTCTTGATTAATGCTCATAGAAACCTCCGTTGATGGGTGGAAGTGGGGGGGCCCGATTTGGTCGCATTCTAGGAGGCTCTTGCGCGACCGGCAAGCAGAAATTTTCAGCAGCAGCGGTTGGGGCGCGAGTAGCGGCGGTTCACTCGCTCGACGTAGAACTCGGCGGGGGTCAGCAGGCACACTTTTTCAGAGTTCGTTCTTTGTGCTTGCACATAACGTTCGTAGGCGCTGTCACCGCACCATTCACGAATTCCCAGCCACAGCTTAACCGCTAACCGTTTTATCCAAATTGTGAACGCGAGAGGACGCGGGTTCTCGATCTGACCCTGACCTTCAATTTCAGCTCGCATGGAATGCATGCTCATCCTTCCATCGCGGGCGCATCGGGTTCCGCGGCGGTTGCGGTATACGAGGCGCCGGAAAAATCTTCAGGCCACCGTGTGGCAACGCAGGCGGTCTCATGTAAGACCGATCTGGGATCCGCGTTCAGGATGCGGTACCACTGCAGCAGCGCTTCGATGATCAGAACAATAATCATCGCCGCCAGCACAGCGGTGACGGCGGCATCCAGCCGCTGGTTGAAAATCACGCGTTGGGTATCGGCGATTTTTGCGGCAGGAATTTTGCCTGCTGCAATTTGCGCTGTAAGTGCGTTGGCGTAGGACAGAAATCCCAAACGTGGGTTAGGATCAAATATTTTCTGGTAGCTGGCGGTCATGGTAATGATGACCAGCCAAGTCATCGGGATGAGTGTCAGCCAAATCCAGCGGATGCGTTTCATCTTCAAAAGAATTGTGGTGGCCACCACCAGCGCTACGGCGGCCAGCAACTGATTTGAAATCCCGAACAACGGCCACAGCGAATTGATTCCTCCTAGCGGATCAACAACGCCCTGGTATAAAAAATATCCCCAGGCGCCGACGATCAACGCGCTCGAAATTAAAATTCCCGGCCACCAGCCCGTCGTCGCGAATGGTTTCCACACTCGCCCACCAAGTTCCTGCACCATAAAACGGCCCACGCGCGTACCGGCATCCAGCACGGTCAGAATAAACAGCGCTTCGAACATGATCGCGAAGTGGTACCAGATGCTCAGCAGGCGCGGCCCGCCGATGGTGCTTGAAAATATCTGGGCCATGCCTACCGCCAACGAAGGTGCTCCGCCGGCGCGATTCAACAGTGTTTGCTCTCCCACGGCGCGCGCCAAATCGGTCATGGTTTGCGCTTGCAGCGGATAACCCCAACTGCTGATGGTTGCCGCAGCGGCATCGGACGTAGCGCCCACGATACTCGCCGGGCTGTTGATCGCGAAATACACGCCGGGCGTCATGGCGCAAGCGGCGATCATGGCCATAACACCGACGAAAGATTCCATCAGCATCGCGCCGTAGCCAATGAATCGAGCGTGGCTTTCGCGAATAATCATCTTGGGCGTAGTGCCGGAAGAAATGAGCGAATGAAAACCGCTGATCGCTCCACAAGCGATGGTGATGAAGCAAAATGGAAATATTTTTCCAGCGAATACGGGACCGCTGCCATCAATGAAGCGCGTAAGTGGCGGCATCAACACTTGCGGGCGTACCAGCAAGATGCCTGCAGCCAAGGAAAAAATTGCTCCGGCTTTTATGAAAGCGCTTAAGTAATCGCGTGGGGCCAGAAGCAACCACACAGGAAGCGCAGAAGCGGCGAAGCCGTAGGCAATCAGCGCAAACGCCAGCGTAACCCCGCTCAATGTGAAAACATGCGACCAGGAAGGCGAATCCGCGACCCATTGGCCGGCCACGACCACGAACAAAACCAGTGCGACGCCGATGAATGATGCTTCCAGAACGCGGCCGGGGCGCAAAAATCGCAGATAAAGTCCGAGAAGCAACGCAACAGGGATGGTTGCCGCCAGTGTGAACGTGGCCCATGGCGAAGACTTGAGCGCGTTTACGATCACCAGTGCCACCACGCCGAGGAGAATGACCATGATGGCCAGAACAGCGAGCTGGGCAATGAATCCGCCGCGTTGACTGACTTCTTCGCGAGCTATCTCGCCCAGGGTCTTTCCGTCGCGCCTGATGGAGCAGAAAAGAACAATGAAATCCTGGACGCATCCGGCGAAGACAGCTCCGGCGATCAGCCACAGCGTTCCTGGTAAATATCCGAATTGTGCCGCAAGGGTGGGGCCCACCAGTGGGCCGGGTCCGGCGATGGCCGCGAAATGATGACCAAACAAAATCCATTTATTAGTCGGCACGAAGTCGCGTCCGTCGTCGTGACGCTCAGAAGGCGTTGCGCGCGTGTCATCCAGGGTGAGCAAACGTGCCGCGATAAACGCGGAATAAAAACGGTAGGCGACCAGATAACAACATCCTGCCGCCACCACAAACCAGGTGGCGTTTAGTGGTTCGCCTCGGTGAAACGCAATTCCACCCAGTGCGCCGGCTCCGACGAGTGCAATAACGATCCAGATGACGACGCTTAAGGGCCGCTTCATTATTTTGTTGAATGCTTAGTTAAAAATCCCCGCGGCATGGTATGTGAGAGCGTAGCAAGCGTCAATCGGTTCTATGTCAAATCTGGATTGGCTCTTGCTGTGAGGCAGCCCCAGAGCTAGGCTTTTGCGATGAGCGAATTCACTGCTACTGACATAACGAAAGTGCGCCGCCATCCTGAGCGCGGCACCTACGATCGCGAAACTATCTACCGTATCCTCGACGAGGCCTTTGTTTGCCACGTGGGTTTTATCGTAGATGGCGCACCGTACGTGGTGCCGACGAATTATGTGCGCGTCGGCGATAGACTTTTTCTGCACGGTTCCACGGCCAGCCGCCTGATGCGCACGCTCAGCAGCGGCGCGCCATTTTGCCTGAGCGTCACGCTGCTCGACGGCATCGTTCTTTCGCCGACCGCTACGGGCCACTCCGTTAACTACCGTTCCGTGGTAGTGATGGCAAAAGCGGAACAGCTCCTCGATCCGCGAGACAAGCTTGCAGCTATGCGCGACTTTGTTGAATACGTCATCCGTGGACGCTGGGCCGAGGTGCGCCCCCCGAACGAACAGGAGCTGAAAGCCACGATGGTCTTATCCGTTCCGCTGGTGGAAGCGTCGGCAAAAGTTCGTACTGGATTCGCCATCGATAAGGGCGACGAGTACGCGGATGCCGGGTGGACCGGCGTGATTCCCTTCAAGTGGGCGGCGCAGACGCCGCTGCCGGACCCGCGCGGAAATGCCGAGCTTCCAATACCCGCTAATTTGATGAGTTACTCGCGACCCCAATAAAAATTTGGTGCGCGGCATCTTGGGAAATACTTGAAAGAGGCAATTCTTGTTCGTTCGGTCAGCAATTATTTTTCTCGTTTTGATTTCCTGCTGCTCTCACGTCGCAGGGCAGGAACGGATCGCGCCGCCTGGCGTGGTGAAAGAAGAGCCTCCATTTCGCAAAAAAACGTACACCAACAAAAAAGGCGAGAAAATGCCTTATCGTCTTTTCATTCCGCCCCGCTACGATTCCGCTAAAAAATACCCATTAGTTTTTTGGTTGCACGGCGGGAGCGGGCGCGGCTCGAATAACGAGTCGCAGATCTCTGGTGAAAACGAAAAAGGCTCGAATGTTTGGACCACCCTGGAGAATCAGGCCGCCTTCCCGGCATTCGTATTGGCCCCGCAGTGTCCTCAGAACGAAAATTGGGGAAATCCCGAATTGAACGATGTGAGCGGCGCATTACAGTCGGCAATGGAGATCTTCGGGCTGGTTCAGAAAGAGTATTCCATCGATCCCGATCGTATTTATCTGGCAGGACAGTCGATGGGCGGTTTCGGAGTATGGGCGCTGCTGCAAACCTATCCAGAGCTTTGGGCCGGAGCGATAGTCGTCGCGTCTTACGATAATTTTACCAACGTACACGCCATTACGCCGGTTCCGCTATGGATGTTTCAGTCAGAGATGGACATGACTGTGCCGGTCGATTTGGTTCGCCAGATGGTCAGAGAGATCAAAAAAGCGGGAGGCTCGCCGCGCTACCGCGAGTATCACAAAATAAAAACCGAAGTATGGGATGAAGCTTTCGCCGAACCGCAACTGGTCCCGTGGCTGGCTTCACAAAAACGTGTCGCTTCCGTTGCAGCCCCAAAATGAAAATCAGATGTTTTTCTCCTTCCTGCGTTTGGTGGCGCGCTCCAGCATGCGCTTCACTATTAAGCGGACGCGTTTGTCTCGCGTGCTGGAATGTTTAGCCAGCTCCACATAACGCACGATTTGCCTGCGAAATGCCGGCGTTAACGAATTAAAGACCGCCAGAGCTCGAGGCTCGTCGGCGAGGCCGCCGGCTAAGTCATGTGGCAAAACGGGGTCGCGTGGCTCACTGTCTAGAAACAACATAACTTCCACGGTGGCGCCTGCATCGATGCGCAACTTGCGCCATATATTGCTGTGCAGGTGCAGGCGATAGGCACCGCCGCCGCGAGGGGAGAGCGTGCTTTTCAGCGGCAAGCCTTCCACTTGTCCATGCACCGGAATGTGTTTGGGGTTATCGCCAGCGAGCTTGCGCAATGACTTCGAAACGTCGCGCGGCACATCGACGCATCGCATGATCCACTGTTTGTAAATTCGTGCCGAAAAAATGTGCGCGTCATTGGAGGAGTGAGCAGAGGGTGGCAAAGGCTTAACCGCAGTGAAAACAAACTATACGTGGGGCCAAAACGTGGTTTTAGCGAACCTCAATGGCAACCGCAACCGCCGCCACAACAGGACCCTACGGAAGACATTGGCGCGGAGGACGCGGCCGAAGTGCCATTTCCGTTTCCGTTCGGCGCGCTAAATACCGAGAGTTGGATGGTATTTTTCTTTCCCGCGCACTTGGGGCAGGAGATTTCTTGATTCTTGTTCAGGATAAGCCGTTCGAATGGCGTTTCGCAATCGTCGCAGATGTATTCGTAAATGGGCATGAGGCTTTGCGATTCGAATCTAAATTAATTATTGGGACGGTCGGGACTTTCCAGGGCTTCTGACAACGCCAAGCCCGTTATGATCGCTGTCACTCCGATGGCAAACCATACAAAGCGGTTTCGCCCGGCTCTTCGCGGTCGCCCAGCACGACGCCCGGAACCTACGCCTTGTGGGTCTTGATCCGCCGCATCGGCCGCAGCGAGTTCCGCTTCGGTGGGTTCAAGCACAATGCGGTAAGCCATGCCTTCGGGAATAACGCGCACATCATCATCCACCGCAACCGACACGGACCCGCGCGTACTTCTGACCATAAGTTGCTTGGGACCGATTACGGTGACTTGTGCAACGGTGGGCTGATCTGTATCCGGTCGAATGGCCATGCTGCCGACATGCATCACGAATGCTTTTGAGGTGGCGGTGGAAAAGACCGCTGTTCCGCGAGTCAAACTGGCCGCGGGAGAAATTTGGTCTTTGCCCAGAACCGCGATAGTGTCACCGGTCAGGAGAAGCCGGGCAGCTCCGGCGCGAAGTTGGACACTGCCGGCGCCAGTGGTAAACAGCTTATCGCCGGCAAAGACGGTGGTGCCCGCTGACAAACTGCCACCACCCACACCGGCGCCTTCAGCGGACACGACAGTTCCGAACGCGGGTCCGCTGGCGCCCCAACCAGGGGTGAGACCCATCGCTAAGACCAGAACAGCTGCAACCACGGGACGCAAATATGGCATGTCACCGACTCCAGCGGGCCAGAAACAGAGTACCGAGTCACTTGTGAACAGTCAATCAGCAACATCCATCAAAATTTATTTTGTTTCGCGCCGGCAACAAGCTTAATACTTTTGTTGTCCTATACGCGGGATCGAGAAAGATGAACAACAAGCCATCTCAAGCGATTCCCTCGGCCGTCGTATACTGAATTTGCATGCCAATAAAATTCCTGTAACCCCTTGATGAGCAAAGCAAACAGCCTACCCGCCGGAGAACTTGCGCTGCCGTTCGCTTGCATACTCGTGGTCAGCACATTATTCACAGCCGGTTTGTGGCCCTTCAATCCATTTCCACGAAATCAAGTAACTTGGCTGACCACTGGCAAGGGGCTCCAATTTGGGGATCACGGGGTGGTTTTCAGCAGGGAGCCAGTCAAACGCACCCTGCCGAAGGACGCATCCAGCTGTACTCTGACGATCCGAGTGCAACCGGATGCGGTCTCCCGGGGTGCCTCCGGCACGTTGATAGGCATTTACACAGCTGACAATACGTCTCAATTCCGGTTAATGCAGTGGCGGGATTTTTTGTTGATCAGGAAGGATTACCGCGACACCAACAACCGCTTCAAAACCACCGAGGTCGATCTTGAGCACGCCTTTGTGAACACTGAACCAGTATCCTTCACAATTACTTTGGGCCCCGAAGGCAACGTTGCCTACCGCAATGGAATACGCGCGGCAGGGACAACTCGCGTGGGACTTTCTTGTGTCGATTTTGCCGGCCAATTGGTATTAGGGGATTCCGCCACAATTGACAATGCCTGGCGAGGAAATATTTTGGACTTGGCTTTATATGATCGTGAACTCACCCCACAAGAAATCGCAAGCAAATATGCCAGTTGGAACGGTAAGCAAACGGATCAAGGACCGAGCGGCGAACAGCATCTTGTGGCGCAATACGCTTTTAATCAAGGCAGTGGACAAGTCGTGCATGGCGTACCGGGTTCCGCTCCCGATTTATATATTCCCCAGATTTTCAAGGTGCCGCACAAAAAAATGCTGATGTGGCCTTGGGAAGAAAGCCATGACAAGCTTGAGTTTCGCGACATCGTGATAAATATTTTCGGCTTTGTTCCCTTTGGTTTCGTTTTCGCAGCTTATTTAACCTGGAATCGCAACGTTAGCCGCGCGATGTTCATAACGATTCTGTGCGGCGCTGCCATCAGTTTGACGATCGAAATCCTGCAGGAATACATCCCTGGAAGAGACTCCGGAATACTGGACATTATCACCAATACCTCGGGAACATTTTTAGGGGCACTAATATTTCGTTGGGCTCCAATGCAGAATCTAGCTGCGAAATTGTTGGATTTTCTTCGATCTGGCGAACAAATATCGGAGAGTTAATCGCAGGGCTGCGCGGCGCATTGCTGGCCGCCAAACCTTAGCGCTGTTACAATGCAGGCACCTTTATGGCAGATTGGAAACAAATTACCGCGCGCATTAGACGAGCCAGAACTTCCAAAGATCCTGCGGGCCAGCTTTCGGCGCTGTATGAGAAGACTCACGACGCCATGGTCGCGTTTGAATTAGCGAAATATTTCGAGACGTCGTCGATGAACGCCGACGCCTCAAAATGGTATAGCACTGCAGCGGAGCGCTTCCGACGCGCCGATTGGAAAACCAAGGCGCAGGAAGCCGCGGTGCGACTAGGAGCCGAACCCGGGACCATTGCCAGCAGTGCGGAATCTTCATCGGTGTTACTACCAGTGCCGGTACCTGAGCCTGGGATGCCTTTCGAGCAGAGCGCCGCGGCATTTGAAGCCATCGTTTCCAATGCGGCTTCCGAGTTGGTTTCCGAACAGAGCACCTCGTTAACTTCTTCCGGTGGAGAGGTCGCGACCGAGGCAGAGGAAGGCGCGGAAACAACGGGATCGTCGGCGGAGGTAGACTCTGAAGAGAAACGTCGTCGCCGACGCGGCCGACGCGGAGGCCGTAACCGTCGCAAAGTCGGTTCTGCGGCTGATGCGACGGGATCGTCACGGCTGCCGAGCACACCAAACTCCCGTCGCGGCGCAACTACGACGCCATCTTCAACATCGTCGTCCGCGACACCCTCAGAGGTGGAGCCCCCGCAGAAGACGCGCCGCCCAATGCCCCCTTTGCCTGTCGAGCCGCTTCCAGAGTCCACCAGTCCCGGACCCAGAGGGCGCTACGGCGATCCGGGATTGTCCTCGCGAATTTCGCTGCTGGAGATGCAGTTTCGGCGATTGCTTAGTTGTGAAGCCGTGAAGCTTGAGGAGGCAAATCACGCCCCGGTGGGTCCGGGAGTTTTTGTGCTCACCGATTCCGATTTGACCAGCTATTACTACGTGGAGTCCTGCCAGACGCTGCGGATCGCCGTTGCCAATCTTTTGCGCGGAAATGCCAGCCGGCGCGGAGCCGAATCGATCACCAAGCAACTTGCGGAACACTTGGGTATTACTGAAGCGCGCGTGCCCAAATATCTTGCCGAGCATTGCGTGGTGCGCTGGCTGCAATTGGACGAGGGCGCTTCGCATTTTGCGCACTTCGTTATCGCGGTACTGCGCCCCATCCTGAACGAGTAGCGACCCGGCCAGCGCATCGGTACTGTTATTATTTGCGGCTGTGGGCCGCGTCTTTAAGCGGTCTTTAAAAGGTTTTCGATTCGTACCGGCAATTCACGTACGCGCATGCCGGTAGCGTGATATACGGCACTGGTTACCGCGGAAGCGCAACCTGTCAGACCGATTTCTCCGATTCCGCGGGCGCCGTATTCGTTCAACTTGGTATCCGGGAAATCGAGGAAAATGCAATCCAGTTCAGGGATGTCGGCGTTCACCGGGACGATATAATCCGCAAAGTTGTTGTTCACCGGCTTGCCGTTACGGGGGTCATAAATTGTTTCTTCAAACATGGCCATGCCAACGCCCATAACGACCGCTCCGAGAATCTGATTTCGCGAGGTCTTCATGTTGATCATGCGGCCACCGTCAATTACCGTGAGCCAGCGCGAAATCCTCAAGCGCGCAATTTCCGGGTCGAAGGCCACCTCGCAAAAATGCGCTCCGAAAGAATGCATTGAGAATTGCTTGGCCTCCGGCGGGGCTTCCGTTCTTACCTGGCCGTCCAATCCTGAAAGTTTGCGCAATTTCAGTATGTTCGGAAATGGAGTGCCGCTTTCTGGGGAGTCACCTTGCTTGTGAACGCGCCCGCCGGTCATCTTCAAATTTTTGGGATCGACCTTTTCGAATGGCGATCCGGCGGTCAGCGCAGCTACCTTCAGCAGGGACTCGACAGCCTGATCGGTAGCTTTGGCGATCGCCGGAATTACTGTGGCCGTCGCGGCAGAGCCGCCGGAGGTCGGCCCCGGAGGCATGGCGGTATCGCCAAGCTGCACGCGGATTTTGTCCAGTGGCACGCCGGTTCGATCAGTAATAATTTCTGCAAAAACAGTGTAAGTGCCGGTGCCAACGTCCTGCGTGGCGCAAGAGGCGCGCACCGTGCCGTCGGCGAGCAGCGATACGCGCACTTCGGCGTTGTGACGGGTGGCCGGCCATGTGCATGTAGCCATGCCCAGGCCCAGAATCTCTTTACCCTTGGTCATCGAGCCGACTTTCGGATTCCGCCGGCTCCAGCCAAATTTCTCCGCGCCGATCTGGTAGGCCTCGCGCAGATGTTTGCTGGAGAACGGAATTTTTCTCCCTTCGTCCATCTCCGCGTAATTGCGTAGTCGCACCTCTACAGGATCGAGATTCAGCTTGACCGCCAATTCGTCCATGGCCGATTCAATGGCGAAGAGCGAGGGAGTTCGTCCCGGCCCCCGCATTGGAGTCGGTGTTCCAATATTTTTGTGAATAAGATGCTGGACGGCGCGGACGTTGGGGCAGCGGTAGAGCATGGAGGTTACTTCAGCGCAGTTCTCCACGTAGTCATCGACCATGGATGTCGGCTGGAGAATCTCGTGATGGAAAGCGCTGAGCTTTCCATCTTTGTCGGCACCCAACTGAATGCGCTGCCGCGTAAATGGGCGGTGACCGACGGTGGTGAACATCATGCTGCGCGGAACGGAAACTTTTACCGGGCGTGCGAGTTTTCTTGAGGCCATCGCGGCCATCCAGGAATGTGGCCACGGAAACAATTTGCAACCGAAGCCGGAACCGATAAAGCGCGAAATAACTTGCACCGATTCGCGCGGAAGGTTGAGCACCTCAGCGGCCACGTTGCGATGATTAACGACGCCCTGCGAAGTCTCGTACAGCGTCAATTTATCTTTGTTCCAGGTGGCGATGGTAGCGTGCATTTCCATCGGATTATGCGTTTCCACCGGAGTTTCGTAGGTTACGTCGAGCTTTACTGGTGCGCTGGACAATGCACTTTCCACATCGCCGCGTTCGTTCTTGATTGCCGGCGGATCCTTGGGGGTCAATTCCGCCGTGGAAACGTCCGGAGTTCGAGCTTCATACTTCACGGCCACGCGGCCAGCCGCTGCCTGCGCGCGTTCGAATGTGTCCGCGACTACCAGGGCCACGAATTGGCCATAGTAATAAACCTGGTCATCTTCGAAGGGAGGCCGCGATTCTCCCGGGCGACTCATTTCTTCAAAGCTATTCGCTGGGCGAAATAGTTTTTCAGTGTTCCCGTGGTGCAGCACCGCCAAGACGCCTGGCATTTTTTCTGCTTCACTACTTTCGATGCGCGCAATTCGTCCCGCGCCAATAGTGCTGCCGATTCCAACTCCCCAAGCCATGTTTTCCAGCGCGTACTCGACACCATAGGGCGCGCCGCCAGTAACCTTCAAAATGCCGTCTATACGCGTAATTTCTTTTCCAATGACCGTGCTTTGTTCCGACACGCGAACTCCTCTAAAGCGTAACTACGTCTGCGTAACCGTCTGTAAGGCTCTCATTAAGGTGCGCTTTGCCAATTCAATCTTGAAACCGTTGTCTTTGTGGGCCTTTGCACCGCGAAGCGCCGCCTCGGCAGCCTTGCGAAAATTCCGTTCGCTGGCTTCGGCGCCAGCCAATTCGTGTTCCGCTTCAGGCGAACGCCACGGAATGGCTCCCACTCCGCCCATGGCCACCTGAGCTTTGTGAATTTTGCGGCCATCGAGCTCCACAATTACCGCCGCGGACGCTAACGCAAATTCATAGGAAGCGCGATCTCTGCGCTTCAGATAGTGCGATTTGGAATTTTGCGCGGGGGCAGGCAAGGTCACGTGAGTGATGATTTCACCCGCAGCCAGGACGTTTTCATGATCGGGAGTGGAGCCCGGCAATAAATAAAACTTCGTGATGGGGATACTGCGCTCTCCTTTTGCGCCGGTCACAAATATTGTGGCGCCCAGAGCCATCATGGCGACGGCCATGTCCGAAGGGTGTGAGGCGATGCAGTGTTGAGACGTCCCTAGCACCGCATGGATGCGGTTGAAACCGTCCATAGCGGAGCATCCCGAACCGGGCGTTCGTTTATTGCAGGGATAATTTACGTCGCGGAAGTAGTAGCAGCGGGTGCGCTGGAGCAAATTGCCGCCGGTCGTAGCCATATTGCGCAACTGCGGAGAAGCGCCGGACAGGAGCGCCTGGGACAGCACGGGATACAGCTGTTGGACCTTCTCGTCGTGTGCCAGATCACTGTTGCGCACCATCGCGCCGATTTTCAATCCTCCGCCTTCCGGTTCAATGCGGTCGAGCGGCAGTCCATTTATATCGACCAGCAGCTTGGGGCGCTCGACATCGAGTTTCATCAGATCGATCAGCGTCGTTCCACCAGCGATAAATTTTGCGCCATTGGGCGAGACGCTGGCCACCGCCTGTCCCACATCGCCAGCTTTCGTATATTGAAATTCGTACACGCTGAACCTCTTTTCAGCAAACTTGGCTACATCTGCGTTAAGCTCCGCGGACGCTGCGCACCGCGGCCACGATATTCGTATAGGCCCCGCAGCGGCAGATATTTCCGCTCATGCACTCGCGAATCGCATCATCGTCCTTGCCGCACGGCTCTTTCAGAAGTGCCACCGCGGACATGATTTGCCCGGACGTGCAATACCCGCATTGAAACGCGTCGTGCTCCAGGAAAGCCGCCTGTATTGGGTGAAGTTCGCCATTCTTGGCCAGGCCTTCGACCGTGGTTATCTCATCGCCCTGGTGCATGATCGCGAAGGTCAGGCACGAATTCACCCGCCGCCCATTGACGTGAACGGTGCAAGCGCCGCACTGCCCGTGGTCGCAGCCCTTTTTTGTGCCGAAGAGGCCGAGATGTTCGCGCAGTACATCGAGCAGCGTAACGCGCGGTTCGATTTGTAAATTTTCTGTCTGTCCGTTGATCTTCAGCGAAACGGGGACGGTGCCGACGGATGTGGGTGCCTCAGCGATATCCGTTGTCGGTTGGTGTACTTGTTGGGCGTCGAGCTCTCCGACGTGGAGAAGCGGACCAGCGGTGCTGGCAATGCCGACCGTGGCGATATTTCCGAGGAACGTGCGCCTGGATACCTGCGCCTGAGCTTTAGTGCTGGAATCGCTGTTTTCGGTTTTCGACGGCTCGTCGGGGGAATTTTCTCTCAATGTCGACCTCAGTGAGAAGCAGACTTCTGCGGAACCCAATTGCAAAGTCATTTATGTAGGCATCAGGCATAGCAGCGCAATGCAGGAAAAACCTTAGAGCAGAAGCATGGGAAAGAATTTTTGCGTCAATTGGCTTTTTAGGGCGGCCTGACGCGGATCGGCGGCCTTGGTTGTACCCCATTTACTGGTGCGGTTGACCATTTAACCCCGGATACCGACCGTTCGCCGCAACCCGCTGGTACTGAGGACAGTAACCATTCAAACTATAGGAGGTCAAAGACTTAGTGGCATGACCAGCTGCAGATGTTAGCGTTGTACGTAGTACTTTTTGAGCCCGGGGGCAATCGCTCGTAGCGGTTCGAACGATTGAAAGGGCTGAATCCCTAACAGCGTCTGAAAGTGGAGGGTGGAAGTTTATGTCGAATCGAGTAGCAACGCAGATTTTCAGATCGATGGATTGGGTCCTGTGCAAAACTGCCGGGATCACCTTCAACACGATCCAACATTTCAACAAACGCAATCCGAATCCATCCGTGACTCCTCAATGGTCGGATAAGCCGCTGCTCAAATCATGGGAGAAGACCAAGCCGACGCTCGGTTTCCCACGGCAAACCGATTCGCTCTGTCCCGCGTGCGTGAAGGAAGCGCGCGAAGCGATCATCGCCGGTAAGAAGGATTGGCGCGATTTGATGAGCGAGAAGGTCGGCGAGATCAAGGCGCAGATCATCGAGCGCGATGGTCAGGTGTGGATGGTAAAAGACTGCCCGCAACACGGCCACTATGAAGACATGATGGCCGTTGATTCCAAATGGTTGAACTGGATCGAAAAGCAATATCCCGGCCGCGATATTCCCGCGCACAATGATGAGGACCTGCATAAGCACGGCTCCAGCACGGTGCGTTACGGCCGTGGCTCGGTGCTCACCGTGGACCTCACCAACCGCTGCAACATGATGTGCGATCCATGCTTCATGGACGCCAACCAGGTTGGGTATGTGCATGAACTGGGCTGGGACGAAATTCAGGAAATTCTAGACAACGCGTTGAAAATCAAGCCGCGCCGACAAATGTCCGTGCAGTTCAGCGGCGGCGAACCGACCATGAGTCCGTACTTTTTGCAGGCGGTCTCTTACGCTCGCAAGATTGGCTACAACAGCGTGCAGGCTGCTACCAACGGCATCGAGTTCGCCAAGAGCAAAGAGTTCTGCAAGAAGGCCTTCGAAGCGGGGATGCGATATGCGTACCTGCAATTCGACGGCATCGGCAACGACGCCAACGGCCATCGCCAGATTGGCAACCTCTTTGACGTGAAGCTGCGCGCCATCGAGAACATGCACGAAGCGGGCATTGAAATCGTGCTGGTGGTCACCATCGTCAACAACGTGAACAACGATCAGGTTGGCACGGTGGTGAAGTTCGCGATGGAAAACCCCAAGAAAATCGCCTTTGTCAGCTTCCAGCCGGTTTCGTTTACTGGCCGCGACGAAGACATTACTCCGGAACGCCGCTTGCGCCAGCGCTACACCCTGTCGCATTTGGCAAAAGACGTCAGCGCGCAAGTTGGCAAGGTTGAGCCGACTCGCGACTGGTTCCCCATCTCGTTCATCAGCACCTTTGCCGGATTCTCCGACATGGTGAAAGGTCAGGATTCGCAGTGGGGTTCGCTCTCCTGCGGCTGCCACCCGAATTGTGGCGTAGGCACTGCGCTGATGATCAACAAGGAAACCAAGGAATGGGCGCCTGTACCGCGCTTCCTTGACGCCGTGCAGCTGACCAAGGACGTAACGGACATCACTGACGCGGCACGCGGTAAGAATTTCTCTAACTTCATGATGGCCATGGCGCTTCTGAAGAACTACAAGCCGTTTCAGGGTCCCCAGGGTCTGAAGCTATATGATTTGTTCAGGAAGTTCGACAAGACCTGGGCTTTGACCAAGGGCGCAGATAAGAAATATGGCCGCACTTCTCCTGAGCGGACCTACGAAGACGCCATGAAGCGCCGGCAGACCGATCCTTGGAACTTCCTGTTCATCGCGGGAATGTGGTTCCAGGATCTTTTCAACTACGATTTCCGCCGCACCGAAATGTGTATCATTCCCTACGCCACGCAGCAGGGTGAAATTTCCTTCTGCGCTTACAACACCGGCGTGGGCTGGCGCCAAATCATCGAAAACATGCACAAGAACGCGACCGTGGCTCAGTGGTACAAGGAACATGGCAAGCACGAAATTTACGCCAAGGGCAAGGCCGTCAACCTTAACTCGTTCGAACACTCGCTCATCATCGACGCTGACGACGCCGCGCGCGTTCGCCACCTGGAACACGACATCCCCTTGACCGCTTCGGAAGAGGACCGCATTCGCCGCAAGAAGGCTATCCAGGAACAAGCCAAAGTGCGCGCAATTTACGAAGAACTGGTCCTCAAGAAGCCGCAGCCGACCGTGGTACAAATCGGCAGCGTGTCGGATATCGCAAAAGCGGTTCCTGCAAACTTCAAGCCGGTTACAATTGCTCCGGCTACTGGGAATGGCAATGGGAATGGCCACTCCACTCCTGCATCGCAGGTAAAAGAAGCGAACGCCGAAGCAGTGGCGGGCGACTAAACAACCGGTTCAATTTAATTTCTTCCGCTGCCTCGGGTTTTCGCCGGGGCAGTTTTTTTTGAATTGGTAGGCCTAGGTCGGTGGACGCGGCCCGGGGTTCCCTCACACTCTAATCGGGAATGTGAAGATTACGCGACAGACGCAACTGCCAATGCCTACTCGCGGTGACGGGTTCGCTTATGGGAGGGAAAAGTAATACACCCCTCGCGCGAGCATCAAATTTTTATGTGGAATTGTATGTGAGCCAATTACGTTATCCAACCATTCTGCTGTTTTCTTTCTGGACTGGCTATTGGACGGCGCTAGCACCGGCATTTAGAGCCTTGCGGCACCCGGCATCTACATCTTGTACATCCGCGTAAGCGTCCCATGCATATAATCCCAGACAATCAACAATACCGCTGCCACATTCCACATCCACATAAACAGCGTGATTACCCTCCGGCTATAGGGCTTATTTCGCCACAGCCACAACGCATCAGCAATAAACCACACCGCACCAACCGCCAGGAAACTACCAATTACGCGATTGTGAAAATACCGGGTGACTAGCGCAACTTCCACAGTGAGAAACACAGCCATCAGCAGCTTCGTTCGCGACGCGCCGATTCGCACCGCCGTTGTCGTCCTGCCTGATTCTCGATCCGGCACAATATCCATTACCTCGCCAAATAGGTGTGAATGCATCGCAAACAGGGCACCGAAAGCGAACGTTTGCCGTGGCAGTTGCGGTACTCCATTCACCCAGCTGCTCAGCACGAACACCAGCAAATAACTCGCCTGCATCAGCACGTCAAATGGCGGACGTGTTTTAAATCCGATTCGCGGCGCATTGTAGAGCGCCACGGCCAACCAGAGCACGCCAAACCAAAGAAAAACTTGCGCGCCGATCCACACCAGAAATGCCGTAACAAACGGAATCTGCAGCGCCACAATCTGCCATCGCAACGCGGCTAGTTGTTCACTACGCCCCAGTGAGCCGAACAGAAATGTGCCCTTGCGCGGGTTCAACCGGTCCGCTTCTACGTCAAAAATATCATTCACGCCGTAAAGCACGAATCCCAGAGGAATCAGCACGTAGACCAACCCTACCCAGAACTTCGCGGAACTGAAATTGATGGAGTGTCCGAGCGGCATCAGATAAAACAGTGCTGTAGTAGTCCACAAGCCCGGACGGCAAACCTGCAACAGAAATGCAAAGTCGCTCTGGTGCGACCTGGTACTTACCTCACCCGCGAGCGGAGCCGCCGTTTGTGCCATTCATACCAATATAGGACCGAAGCTCCCTCGTCACTTCATTCAAAACCACCGGAAGTGCCGAATTCGACGTGCGTGTTAGGGAGGTACGCCTTCCGTAATCCTCTGCCACCTTTCAAGATCAGCTGATTCCTTAGGGTGGATTGCGTTTGTATCCCTTTGAGAATCCAGCCGTGAACATAATCCTTCTCAACATAAGTTTGGGTTAATGCCAAACTCGCGTGATTTATCCTCGATTCCTTTGCTATTGATCAAAGTTTTATTTCGAACACCAGCATCAACGTCGCAAACTCATGTTTATTGATTACTGTCCCGGGCTAGAACCGCCATGCCGGCGGTTTGATGTTCTTCACACGTAAATAGACTTCGGCCTGTCCGCGATGATGGGCTGTATGGGTGAATGTATACCATAGCGCCTCGCTCGCGAGCACCGGCTGGCCTCGGAATTTGTAAACCTCCTTGTTCCACTGCTCTGGCGGCATGGCATCAATCTCCTTGGCGCACTTGTCAAAAGAAATGGTGAGAAACGTGATGGCAGTCTGCTTATCCGTCGCGGGTGGCGTGGCGCTCGAGGATGGTATTAATGGTGGTGTCTGGGTTCCGGTCGCGCTGGCACAGCTGTCCGAGTTCTGGGCCGCAATATGGACCATGAGCTGGCCGAAGCTCATCTCTTCCGCAGTCGGCTTGAAATCGTAGCCCTCAGCGGGCATGGCTTCAGCCACAGCCAGAGTAAACTCTTTGCTGACCTGCCAGTGCTTGGCGAAAAGAGCTTTGTGATCGGTCCCGGCGGGGTTTTTTGGTGCAGCGGCCATGTTAGGCAGAAATGACAGACATAGGAGAACCATCAGTCTCGCCTTCATCGGATGCTCCTTAAAGCAGCATTTTCCTTTGATCGGAATTTTCGTTTTGACCTCGAAAACCGCACTATAGTACACCCGTCTCGATTGTTCGCGGCCCATGCAACAATTTTCATTCGGAGCACTCCCGAAGCCTTACTCGGGGGTGTAAGTCCGATGGCGCGTTGACGGGTTAGCGGATAGGGACGCGAAAAAGGGACCACCCCCCTGAACACCCAGCGAAATTGCTATATTTGATTTTCTACGGATTTCTTTTCATTTTTATGTGCGGGTACGAATGGGAATTCAATGTTGCAAATTCCTGCGGTTAGTCGCCGTATTTGGCGTCGTGCTTTCTTCTTTTGGGCAGTAATCGATTAACGTCCCACTGCGCGAAGGCCATCTGCCTGACCTGGCCTGACAAGCCTCTTTGTGTTCCTGATTACCGGACAATCGGATTTATTCTGTGCGGGGAGTGATATACCTCTCTGTTTGTAATTAGCGACAATACTTCTATTCAGCATCAGAAATGTCTAACCTGGGAAAAATTCGTAGCTCGCTAGAACGTTGGCGATGGAGATGCTGTATGCCCTCTCCATCTTCTCGGACGTCATTACTGCGGTGATCCGGATGTGGTCTG
>Ga0185299_10000827_pt1 | contig 72939 bp, 53 predicted proteins | sample PaiPotPPA55metaG_FD_128002 | JGI IMG/M metagenome (GOLD analysis project Ga0185299, IMG submission 128002) | Iron sulfur acid spring bacterial and archeal communities from Banff, Canada, to study Microbial Dark Matter (Phase II) - Paint Pots PPA... ...
CCATCCCGGCCAGGGTTCAACGGCGGGGCGTGGAGGGCAGCCCGCCGCGCTCTCCTCCCCGTCGAAGTCCGAAAAAGTGTTACCTATGTTGCCGGTCTAAAGTGTTACCCATGTCTCCGGTCGCTCAGACGTTCACTTGCGCGCGAAATGATCGAGCACGGCGCGGCCTCTTCCGAGCTTGAAGCTCGCGCCGAGCGCTGCGGTCACGTAGCGCTTGGCGCGTCGCACGGCGCCGACGAGATCCATCCCTTGGGCAAGATAGGCGGCAATCGCCGCCGACAGCGCGCATCCGAGACCATGCGCGCCGCCGCCGGGAATTCGCGCCGCGCGCAGTTCGACGAATTCGCGGCCATCGTAAAGCAAATCTATTGATTGCGCGCGCGCTTCGGTGGACGAGCCAGCTTCGAAGTCAGTATGGCCGCCCTTGATTAGAACCGCGCGCGCGCCCGCCTGCCCAAGCGCGCGGGCCATCGCGCGAATCGCCGCCGGGCTCGCACCGTCGACGCCGCTTAGCGCCTGCGCCTCGGCCAGGTTGGGCGTGACGATTCGCGCGAGCGGGAGCAGACGCCTCAGCATTGCACGCTCGCCCGCGGGGTCGAGCAGCCGTGTGCCGGCGCTCGAAATCAACACCGGGTCGACCACCGGCGCGGGCAAATCGAGTCGGGAGATCGCGTCCGCCACCGCCTCGACGATTTTCGCAGTGCCGAGCGCGCCGGTCTTGATCGCGTCGGGTCGGCGCTCGGCGACGAGCGTTTCGATCTGCGCCGCGACCATCGCGGCCTCGACCGGCGCCACGCGATTCACGGTCGAGCTGTTCTGCGCGATGATCGAGGTGATGGCCGAGTAGCCGTAGACCCCGAGCGCGGCGAACGTCTTGAGGTCAGCCTGGATTCCTGCGCCACCGCCCGGATCGCTGCCGGCGATCGTGAGCGCGACAATTTTTTTGTCAATTCGCTTCACGCCCCTTCACGCCGTATTTTTCTTGAAGATTAAATTCGATGCCCCCGCCCCTTTTGGGGAGAGGGTAGGATGAGGCGTGCAGGACAGGAATGATTGAAAGGTGGGGCGGCGCACAGATGAAACGAGGGGGATGCACCGCAAAATCATCCGCCCAACTCGTCGAGCAACGCCCTGGCACTCTTCAAGTCGGCGGTGTCAAACCCCTCGGTGAACCAGCCGTAGATCTCGCTGAGCATCGAGCGCGCGTCGTCGCGCTTGCCCTGCGCCTCCAGCAGCCGCGCGAGACTCATCGTCGCGCGCAACTCCCATGATTTCGCGCCTTGGCGGCGTGCGCTCGCTACGGCCTGACGAAAGGCGCTCTCGGCCGTCGAGACGGCTCCAGGAGCCTGCAGTAGGATGAGCTCTCCTTTGACTCGATAGAGCTCCGCTTCGAAAACCCGGAGTCCGGTTCTCTGCATCAACTCCAGCGTTTCGGCAATTGCGGCGAGTCCTTCCTCCGATCGTCCGAGCTGCGCGTAAGCTTCCGCCAGCGACAGTTTCCAGATGCCCGCAACCGCGCCGGTCATCTCAACCGAGGCCGCGCCGCGGCGCAGTTCGACGATTCCCTCTTCGACCTGTCCCTCGGCCAGCAGCGCTTCCCCTCGCAGAAACACCGCTTGAGCCGACCACAAGAGAAACCCACGCTCGCTGGCAAGCGAGGCCAGCGCCTCGGTCGACTCCCGCGCTCTTGGTTCGTCGCCAACGCAGCGATGGACGTCGGCGGCCAGGTTCAGCGCGAAGGCCAGCGAATGCGGTCCCAATTGGCGGGCCCCGGAGAGCGCCTCGCGGCTTCGCGCCAGGGCCTGGGCAGGATAGCCGAGGATGAAGAGATCGCGCGACGAGTGTGCCAGTAGCATCGTCCTGGGCTCGCCGATTTCCAAAAACGGAAAAGTCCCCGCAATGTAGTCCAGAGCGAGTCCCTTCGCGCAAAGATCATGCGCCGCGCTGAACTCGCCCAAGTCAGACAAGACCTCAGCCATCGCGGCGTAAGCCGCCATGCGCATCGCTGGACTCTGAGAGCGCTCCGCAAGCTCGATCTGCCGCTCCCCAAGTTCGCCCGCCGCGCGCAGCTCCAATCTCAGTAGGTGAAAGAACTGAAGTGCGTACGTCACCCAGAAGAGTTGCACTTGCTCGCCAAGCTTCTCGCACAGGCTTCGCGCGCGGGTGAAAACCGTCGCCACCTCTTCGGCGGCAGGGCCTTTGGTGGCGATCAGATACGGGCCCAGGTCAGATTGCACCGCCAGTTCCTGACGGTCGCGCTCCTCGTTATCGGGCAGGCCGTCGAGTAGGTCGAGCGCCGCCGTGAAGTGGCCGATCGCTTCGTTGTAAGCCATGCGCGCGGCGGCCTGTCGCCCGGCCAGGTGACGGTATTTCACGGCATTGCGCGCGTTTCCGCTCTGGCCGTAGTGATGCGCCAGATCGTTCAGGTGATCCTCGAGGCGTTCCGGGTAAAGCGCTTCGATCGCCGCCGCCACGGATTCGTGTAGCTGCTTGCGGCGCTCGAGCAACAGCGTCTTGTAAGCCACCTCCAGCGTCAGCGCATGCTTGAAGATGTACTCGGTTTCGGGAAAAGCCGGTTGCTCGTAGATGAACTCGGCAAGCTGAAGAGCGGACAGCATCCGATCCAATTCGCTGTCGGACTTCCGGACCATCCGCGTGATGAGGCCGCGCGGAAACTCGCGGCCAATTACCGCCAGCGTCTGCAGCAATTCCTTCTCTTCGGCAGGCAGCCGGTCGATGCGCGAGGTGACGATTCCCTGCACTGTAGCGGGCACCTTGATTTCCGCGAGCGCCCGGGTGAGCCGCACCGCGCCGTTGCGCGCGAGCGTGCCGTCGTCGAACAGCGCCTGCACCATCTCCTCGATGAAGAACGGATTGCCCTCGGTTCGCTCCGCGATCATCCGCCTAAGCGCCGCGAGGCTCGCAGAGTCACCGAGCAGCGCGGAGAGCAGTTGCTCGACGCTCTCGCCCGCCAACGGATCGAGGCGCAACTGCGTATAGTAAGTGCGATTGCCCCATTGGTGGCGATACTCCGGGCGGTAGTTGACCATCAGCAGGACGCGGGCAGTGGCGAGCGAGTCCGCGAGCAGGTTGAGCCAGGCCTCGGTTTCGCTGTCAACCCAATGCAGGTCTTCGAAGACGACGATCAGCGGCTGGTTGAGGCTCTCGCGCAGCACGATCCGTTTGAGCGCTTCCTGCGTGCGCCGCCGCCGCTTCCGCACGTCGATCTGTGCAAGCGGGTCCTCGCCTTCCTGGATGCCGAGCAGCACGAAGAGGTATGGCAGCGCGTCTTCGAGGCTCTGATCGAGCGCGAGCAGTTTGCCGATCACTTTTTCGCGGCGCTTGCGGCCGTCGTCGGAGGAGTCGATTCCGAAGTAGCCGTGAAGCATTTCGATAACCGGCAGATAGGCCGAAGCCTTGCCGTGTGAGATCGAGTAGGCTTCCAAGACCATGCAATCGCCCGCCGCCACCGCCTTGAATTCATAGATCAGGCGCGATTTGCCAACGCCCGCCTCGCCGATCGCGGCGACCACCTGGCCGTGGCCCGCCCGCACCTGTTCCAGCGCGCGGCGCATCTGCGCCAGTTCATGCTCGCGGCCCACGAACCGCGTAAGTCCGCGCCGCGCGGCGGCCTCCAGGCGCGTGCGCAACGGGCCAAGTCCCGTGACCTCATAAACGTCTATCGGCTCGCTCGCGCCTTTGACCCGCGCCGGCCCCAGGAGCCGAAAGGCGAAATAGCCGGCGCATAGACGCTCGGTCGCCTCGGTCACCGCGATCGAGCCGATCGGCGCCAGCACCTGCATCCGCGCGGCCATTCCCGTGCTATGGCCTATCGGCGCGTACTCGACGTGCTCGCCGGTTTGGATCGAGCGCACCACGACATCGCCGGTGTTCACTCCAACGCGCACCTGCAGCGGCGCCCGGCCGTCTAAGCGCAGGCGATCAGCGTAGCGCCGCATCTCCTGCTGCATCCTGAGTGCGGCGTAGAGCGCGCGCTGCGGATGGTCCTCATGGGCGATCGGCGCGCCGAAGAGCGCGAACACTCCGTCGCCGGTCGACTGCACGACGTGGCCGCCATAGCGATGCGCCGCGTCCATCATCAGCGCGAGCGCCGGATCGACGATCGCGCGCGCTTCCTCGGGATCGAGCCCCTCCATCAAGTCCATCGAGCCCTTGATGTCGGCGAAGAGCGCGGTGACAGTCTTGCGCTCGCCTTCGGGCGGCGTGTCGTTATCGGCCTGCAACCGGGCCGCGCGCGAATCAGCAGCAAGGCCGCTGGAGGGGGCGACGCCAAGGGGCGCGGCGCACTGTCCACAGAATTTGAATTGCGGGGGATTTTCAGCGCGGCACTTCGCGCAGATACTAACTAACGGGGCGGCGCAGTTGCCGCAGAATTTCATGGTGGCGGGATTGTCCAGGCCGCATCGCGAGCAGATCATCGTCGGTCATCGTCGCGGGATTTCGATAGGAGCTGCCCGAACAAATCAAGTATATCACGCCGGCGCAATGACAAGATAACGACGCGCGGAGCGAGAGTTACTGGCTCCGATGCGATGCGCATGGTAGTGAAGTAAAGCAATGCAGCCGAACCGCGGAGCGCAGCGCGCGATTTTGTAATGCCCTCGACACGACAGGAGGAGTTTCTCAGCCTTCCGTTCAAGGCCAAGCTCGAGTTTCTCTACGGGCTGCCCGCGCGCCAGAAGCGCGACCTCATCCTGTCGGCCCCGGAGGCCGAGCGGCTGGTGCAATCGTTCTCGCCCGAGACGCTCTTCTACACGGTCAAGGAAATCGGCTCGGCTGACTCGGGCGACTTGCTGAGCCTCGCGGTGCCCGAACAGATCCAGGGGCTGTTCGACCTCGATTGCTGGACCCGCGACCGTCCCAACCTGGATCGGATGCGTGAATGGATCGAGGCGCTGACCGAGGCCGGGCGCAAGCGCATGACCGAGGGGCTGATGGGGCTCGACATGGAGATGATGGCGCTGCTGCTGCGCCAGTATTTCCGGGTCCATCGGCTCGACGATCCGTTGACCGCGGCCGACGTGCCCTCCGACCGCTTCGTGCAATTCGACGAGCATTACATCATCGAGTTCCAGCATCACGACGCGATCCTGCAGCCGCTGGTCGACTTTCTCGAAGAGGTCTTCGAGCGCGACTACACCTACTTCACCGCGCTGATGGAGGAAATCTACTGGAGCGTCGAAGCGGAGCTGGAAGAAGAGGCCTACCAGTTCCGGCGCGCGCGGCTGAACGATCGAGGCTTCCCCGATTTCTTCGATGCCCAGGACGTCTTTGCCTACGTCAACCCGCGCGAATTCCTGAAGATTCGCGCCGGCTATACTGCGCCGACGCGCGCCGACTTGCTGCGCGACGACGAACTGGTGCCGCATGGGATGGCGCCGGTGCCGGCCGACACCGACCTCTCGCTGTTCAACACCGCCCTGATGGCCGGGTTCGCCGCGCAGGGCCAGCGCCAGTTGCGGAGCGAAATGGCGCTGGTGAGCAACCAGGTGCTGGTCGCGAGCGCGGTCGATTTCGGCGACCTCGACGCGGTCCGCGTGGCGGTCGAGATGACTCATCACTACCTCAACCTGGGGCTCGAGTTTCTGGCCGCCGGCGAGCTCAACAATGCGATCGAACATCTGCGCGACACGCACCTCAAGCTGTTGTTCCGGCTCGGCGTGAGCCTGACGATCGATCTGCGCAAGCGCGCCGAGCAGGTGACCGCCGCGCTCGGCCTAGACCCGGCGCGCGCGCGCGAAATTGCCTACCTCGATTCGCCCTATCGCGAGGCGTTGGGCGGCTTCCTCGAACGCCGGCCACGTTTCTTCGGCGGCCTCGATGGGCAGGGCTCGGTCACGCTGCGCGATTTCGCGGCGATGCGCGATCTTCACTTGGCTCACGCGGCGCTCGATCAGATCGAAGCGATGCGCGATCTGTTTCAGGCACTGCTCGCGATCGATATCGGATCGCCGGCCTTCCGCGCCGGGACGGCGGGCCGCGAAATCAAGCTCGGCCAAATCCTGATCACAGCATTCGCGCGCGCGGCGCTCGATCGCAAACCCGATCAAAGGCTCACGCCCGCGCCGATCGAAGCGAGCCGTCTGGGCGAACTTTATATGGCGATCATGACGGGCGGCGGACGGCCCGCGCGGCTGACCGAGGGCTTTCGCGTGATGGTCGACGTGGCGCTGGCGGCGCGCATGGACGAGACCGCGCGTGCGCGTTCGGCCGGCTTCGTCGCTTCGTGCCTCAGCGTGCTGGAAGAGGATCTCGCCGAATTAGACCCGCGCGCGATCGATCCGCGCTTCCTGCGCAGCCTGCTGATTCGCCGGGGTTAGCCGGCACGCGCGCGCGGTCTAGTGACGACTGCGCCGATTATTTTCGCGCTCCATCGTGATCGTGCGCGCCTGTTGTCCGCGCATCACACTGAAGCTCACGTACGGATCCCTGAAACCGACCAGCGCCATCACGAAGTCCGAGGTGTTGTGCACCGGATGCTTGTCCACCGCGGTGACGATATCGCCGCACATCAATCCGGCGCGCGCGGCAAGGCCCGAGGCGTCCGCCACCAGCACGCCGCTTAGCGGCGGCACCGCGAAGTGCATGGCCAGCGAAGGGCTCAGGTCCTGCACCACGATGTCCTGGGCGGTGATGGTGGCGGGCAGATTTTTTCTCGCCGGCGCCTCGTGCTGGAAGGCGGTGGCGGACTGAAACAAGCCGCTGCTCACGAAGATCGGCGCCCCCATCCCCATCGCCAGCGCGATCGCATCGCTCGGCCGGCTGTCCAGGCGCAGGCCCACGCGATCGAGATAGATGTCGGCGTAGTAGATTTGATTGTGGACGCTGGTGATGACCACGCGGTCGACGCGATTGCCGGTCTGCTCGATCAGGTCGCGCAGCAGATCGTGGGTCAGCGGACGATCGGGTTTGATCCCGTGCATCTCGAGCATGATCGTGCGCGCCTCTTCGTCGCCGATCAGAATCTGCAGCTCGCGCCTGCCCGCGAGATCCTCGAGTTGCACATAGTGAGCACCGCTGTCGTTGTCGAGGCCGACGTTGGCGACTTCGACTCGCACCTGATCCGGCGACGGGCCGTCGCTGTCGCCGTGCCGCGCGCAGGCGGAGCATAGCGCCAGTATCGCGGCCAGCGCGGCCGCCGCAAGAGACGCCGCTCTGTGGCGAGGCCACATGCGCCTTAGGTTAGCGCTCCGCACGGCGCTATCCAACCGGACCTGCCGAACCCGCCGAACCCGCCGGACCCGCCGCGCGGGCCGCCGCCCTGCGGAATCTCCGCGCCACCATGTACAACTCCGAGGAGCCGGGGCGGCTCGCCCGCGTGCGCGTGCGTTCGACCTGGGCGAAGTCGCGCGCGAAAGCCTCGACCGCCTCGCCGAAATCGGCACCCATGAAGACCTTGACCACCATCGCGCCGCCGGGGCGCAACAACGCGCGCGCACATTCCAGCGCCGCGAGCGCAAGCTCGAGCATCCGCGCCTGGTCGCGATCGGCCACGCCGCTAAGCTTAGGCGCAAGGTCGCTGGTCACCAGATCGGCGGGCGCGCCGAGCGCCGCCGCCACCGCCGCGACGCTCGCCGGGTCGCGAATGTCGCCGACCATCGTAACGACGTTGGCGGTGCTGGCGGGGCACGCGGCCAAGTCGATTCCGGCCACCCTGCCCTGCGGCCCCACCGCGGCGGCGAGCATGCTGAGCCATCCGCCGGGCGCGCATCCCAGGTCCGCCACCCGTGCGCCGGGACGCACGAGCCGAAAGCGCGCGATCAATTCTTCGATCTTGAAAGCCGCACGCGAAGGCAACCCGCGCTCGCGCGCCTTGCGATAAAACTTATCGTGGGGTTCGTACTTCGCCATCGATTGCAAGCTTAGCAGAGAATGCGGCCGGTCATTTCGAGCGCGGGCGGCGCGGCAAGAAATTTCGTTCCGCGAGCATTCGAGGCACCCGGATGCGCTCCGAAGCAGGCGACGCGTGTGTGAATGTTGTAAAGTAATCCACAGTTTCGAACGTCAAACTGCGCGCGCGGGGTTTGAAGCGCCGCGCGAAGCGGCTATTTTCATTCGGGCGCACGCGCATCCGCTGAGCATTTCGAATTGATGCTGAACCTCGACGATCTCAATCCCGCCCAACGCGACGCCGTGCTCGCGCCCGAAGGGCCGATTCTGATCCTGGCCGGCGCAGGCTCGGGCAAAACCCGCGTGCTGACCTACCGTATCGCCCACCTGCTGGCCGAACGCAAGGCGGCGCCCGAGCGGATGCTGGCCGTGACTTTCACCAACAAGGCGGCCGGCGAGATGCGCGCGCGGATCGCGACGCTGGTGGGCGAAAATTCGCGCTGGCCGTGGGTCAGCACGTTTCATTCGGCCTGCGCGCGTATTCTGCGCCAGGAGGCCGAGGCGCTTGGCTTCAAGCCGAACTTTTCGATCCTCGATGAGGGCGACGCGATGGCGGTGATGCGCCGCGTGATCGAGGAGGCAGCGCTGCCAGGCGCACCGACGCCCGAAATGGCGCGCGCGCGAATCGAGCAGCTCAAGAACGACGCCGTTGGGCCCGCCGCATTCGCCGAAAGCGCCGGCGGCGACGGCCGCGACGCGGCGCTCGCGGCCATCTACCGTCTCTATCGCGAGCGGCTGCGCGCGATGAACGCGATGGACTTCAGTGACCTGCTGCTCAACGTGCACGAAATCTTCGAGCGCGATCCGGGCGTGCTGCTCCGATGGCAGTCGCGCGCGGAGCATCTGCTGGTCGACGAATACCAGGACACCAACCGCGTGCAGTACCTGCTGGTGCGCGCGCTCTCGGCACGCAGCTCGAATCTATGCGTGGTCGGCGACGAGGATCAGTCGATCTATCGTTGGCGCGGCGCCGACATCCGCAACATCCTCGATTTCGAGCGCGATTTTCCCCAAGCGCGCATCTTCAAGCTCGAGCAGAACTACCGGTCCACCAAGACCATCCTGGCCGCCGCCGACACTGTGATCCGCAACAACCGCGAGCGCAAGGAAAAGCGCCTGTGGACCGAAAACGCGTCGGGCGACCTGGTCACTTATTTCACCGGCGTCACCGAGCGCGACGAGGCCGACTTCATCGCACGCGAGATCGGACGGCTTATTGCCGAGGGCGGCACCGACCCGGCCGACATCGTGGTCTTCTACCGGGTCAACGCGCAGGCGCGCGTGATCGAGGAGGCGCTGGTGCGCCGGCGCGTTCCGTACTACGTGGTCGGCGGCTTGCGCTTCTATGAGCATCGCGAGGTTAAGGACCTGCTCGCTTACTTGCGCGTGCTGGCCAATCCGGCCGACATGGTCAGCGTCGAGCGGATGGTGGGAGCGCCGACGCGGGGCGTAGGCGCCAAGACGCTGGAGGCGGCGGCGCAAATTGCCGCCGAGGAAGGTGTCACGGCCTTCGAGGCGCTGGGCCGCCTGGAGACCAACTCGCGCGTGGCGCTTCGTTCGGCCAAGCAGGCGGGCGAACTGTACGGCTGGATGCGTGACCTGGCCGAGCGCGCGACGTCGATGAAGGTGCGCGCGATCCTCGACGAAGTGATCGCGCGCGCCGGCTTCCTCGGCTATCTCGACGCGATGCCCGACGGCGCGGCGCGGCGCCAGAACGTGGCCGAGATGCTCTCGGCAGCCGACGCTTTCGATGCCGAGGGACAAAACGGCGGCCTCGCCGATTTCCTCGAGCGCGTGGCCCTGGTAAGCGATGCCGACCAGGTCGCGGGGCGTGGCGGGCGCGCCGCGCTGATGACGCTGCATACCTCCAAGGGCCTGGAGTACCCGGTGGTATTCATCGCGGGGATGGAGGAGGGATTGTTTCCGCATTTTCGCTCGCACGACGACGGACGCGAGGTCGAGGAGGAGCGCCGGCTGTGCTACGTCGGGATGACGCGTGCGCGGCGGCTCCTGTACCTCACCAACACCCTGACGCGCGAGCTTTACGGCCAGCGCAACGAGTCGCGGCCCTCGCGCTTCCTGGGCGAGATCGATCCCGCTCTGATCACGCGTATCGCGCCCGAGAAGCCGGGCTCAGTGCTCCGGCCGCCCGCGCGCGGCACGTACGTCGACTACAGCACGAGCCAAGTCTCCGAAAACGGCGACGCGGGCGACGGCGACGACCTCGCAGTTGGCGCGAACGTCGTCCATCAGACCTTCGGGCGCGGCGTGGTGCGCCGCCGCGAGGGGCGCGGCGACGGCGCCAAGGCCTGGGTACACTTCGAGCGCAGTGGGGTGAAATTGCTGGTGTTGAAATTCGCCAACTTGAGGCCAGTTGCCGACTGATCGACGATGCCATATCATTTTTCAAGTTGTTCGAGCTGGATGGCGCGCGCCAAAGGGGCGGGGGCGTAGCAATGCATCATAAGAGGTCGCGGTTGTGCTCGCGGGCTGTCGGCGGATGCTCGTTTGCGATCGTATTAGCGGCGATCGCGATGTTCGCGGCTCCGCGGCTGGCTCATAGCTGGACTGAAAATGATTTCGAGAACCGGCCGCTGGTCGGCTATCCGATTCCCACCGGGCGCGACGACCTGGTCGGTTCGCTGCAGACCTACACCATTCGCCAGGGCGACACACTGCTCGACGTCGCGCGATGGTACGGGCTTAGCCCGACCGAAGTTTCCAACGCCAACAATCACATGGATTGGTGGTCGCCGCCGGCCGGCAAGCTCGTCATCATCCCTACTGAGCACATCCTGCCGGCCGCGCCGCATGCCGGGATCGTGATGAACATTCCCGAGATGCGCCTGTACTACTTTTACCCAACGCCGGTCGGCGGGCGACGACGAATCGGCAAGGCCAAGTTCGCGCACACCGCCTACGCCGAACCGCGCCATGCGAAAGGGCACGCAAAAAAAGCGCACGCGATCGGCGGTGCGCATCCCACGGTCATCTATACTTTTCCGGTCGGACTCGGCCGCTATGACTGGCGAACGCCGACTGGCGTCTGGACCATCCGCGACAAGACTCACAATCCGACCTGGGTGGTGCCCGATGACATCTACCAGGAGCACCTCGAGCGCGACGGCGAGGCTGAGCACGTGGTCGAGGGCGGCGATCCCGACAATCCGCTCGGTCACTACCGGCTCGCACTGACGTTGCCGCTGTACGCGCTGCACGGGACCAACGTGCCGTGGGGTGTCGGGATGGAAGTCAGTCACGGATGCGTGCGGCTTTATCCCGAGGACATCGAACGTCTCTTTAACCACACGAGCGTTGGCACGCCGGGGCGCTTCGTTTATCAGCCGATCAAGTACGGATGGCGTGGCGACTCGCTCTACGTCGAGGTGCACGAGGATCTCTACGGCGTGTATCCGGGCCTGTGGCGCCACGCGATAAGCCTCGCGAAGAGCCAAGGCGTGATCGAGAATGTCGACATGCTGAAGCTTGAGAAGGCGGTCGAGGAGAAGACCGGCGTGCCGACATACGTGATGCCGGGGCCTGAGCCGCCGAGCGCCATGCCGCCGACCACGGAAACGTCGAGCTCAATCCCGTTGCCGCCGCCGGGTAGCGCCGCCACCGCGCCCGACGCCGACAGCAGCGTGGGTGGCGGCAGCACCAGCAGCACGGATACCGATACCGACAGCGAAGGTGACGCCGACAGCGGAACCGATAAGGCCGCCCCGGCGATTCCACCGCGCGCCGCGGCAATACCATCGCGCGCCGCAGCGATTTCGCCGCCGCCTTCGGTCAACGCCATCAGGACCGCGCCCTCCGCTGCCAACGCAGCGACCGAAAACAACGAAGGTGACGTGGACGCCTCCGGCGCCAGCGACGAAGCCATCGCTCCCAGCGGCGCGAGCGGGCCCGCCGTGCCCTCGGTCAATGGCGCCGGAACCGGCGACAGCGGCGCCGGCGACGCGCCCGCCGCCGACGATGCGTCGCAATGGCAGCGTCTGCCAGCCGGCGCAATGCCTGTCGAGTAGCGACCACATTCGACTGCCCGCCATGCCGATGTCCTCGCCCGCATCATTTGCTGATGCCCTCGCCCGCATCATTGCGGGAGAGGGTTAGGGTGAGGGTGAGGGTCCCTTAAAGAATTCCGAATCGCACACGCCTCAGCCGCGCAAGCCGATTTCGGTCCCTCATCTGGCGGCCGCAAACAGACGCCGGCTTCTCCCATCAGGGCGAAGCCTGTCGCGCTCTTTCCGAATGACGCTCCGGCGGCTCCGCCTTGCCCGGCTTTGAAACGATCCTCTATACTCCGCACGAAACGCGATGCGACAAATCCCTTTTCATCGCCCCTCGATCGGTCCCGCCGAGGAGCGCGAGGTGCTCGACAGCCTGCGCTCCGGATGGATCACCACCGGCCCCAAGGCCAAGCGCTTCGAGAAGGAGTTTGCCGCCTACGTCGGCGCGCGCCACGCGCTAGCGGTCGCGCATTGCACGGGCGCGCTGCACCTGGCGCTGTTCGCGCTCGGCGTCGGGCCGGGCGACGAAGTTATAACCACGCCGTTCACGTTCACGGCCACGGCCGAAGTGATCGGATATCTCGGAGCGCGGCCAGTGTTCGTCGATATCGATTCCGGCACCCTGAACCTCAATCCGGCGCGGGTCGAGGAGGTGCTCGAGCGCGGCCAGCATCGCCGCGTGCGCGCGATTTTGCCGGTGCACTTCGCGGGACACGCCTGCGACATGGACCGCCTGCTCGCGATCGCGCGCAGCCACAATCTGAAAATCGTCGAGGACGCGGCGCACGCGGTGGGCTCCGCGCGCCATCTCGAAGGCCGCGGGATGACGCGGATCGGAACGATCGGCGAACTTTCCTGCTTCAGTTTCTACGCGACCAAAAATATTACCAGCGCCGAGGGCGGGATGGTGACGACCGAGGACGACGCGCTCGCCGAGCGTATCGCAGTCGCTAGCCTGCACGGGATGAATCGCGATGCGTGGAAGCGCTACGACCGCAGCGGCTCGTGGTTTTACGAAATTCACGACACCGGCTTCAAGTACAACCTCTCCGACGTGCACGCCGCGATTGGCGTCGCGCAGCTCGCCCGCGCCGACGAGTTCATGCGCCGGCGTGCCGCGATCGCGCGCACCTACAGCGAGGCACTGCGCGCGGAACCTGCGCTTCAAGTGCCATACGAGGAACCGGGGATCGAGCACGCGTGGCATCTCTACGTCCTGCGGCTCCATCCCGAGCAGCTCCGAATAGGCCGCGCGCAGTTCGTCGAGCTTCTGCGCGAGCGCGGCATCGGCACCTCGGTGCATTGCATTCCGCTCAACACGATGCATTTTTACCAGGAGCGCTTCGGCTATCGCACCGGCGATTTTCCGGTCGCTGAGGACGTGTACAGCCGATGCCTCTCGTTGCCGATCTACCCGGCGATGAGCGATGAAGACGTCGCCTACGTGATCGAGAACGTGCTGGCGCTCGCGCGAGAGAACCGCCGCTGACACCGCGCCGCGCAGCGGGCCACCTTCCGCGCGCGCATGCGATCCTTTAGAATCCTGCGCAGGGTCGGCGCAACGGAGGGCGAGACGTGCGAGCATTGGTGACGGGCGGCGCGGGATTTCTCGGATCGCATCTGTGCGAGCGGCTGCTGCGCGACGGGCACGACGTCATTTGCCTGGACAACTTCTTCAGCGGCAAGCGCGCCAACATCCAGCATCTCCAGGGCCATCCGGGCTTCGAGTTCATCCGCCACGACATCGTCGAGCCGATCCTGCTCGAGGTCGACCGCATCTTTCATCTCGCTTGCCCCGCTTCGCCGGTGCACTACCAGTACAACCCGGTTAAAACTATCAAGACCAGCGTGATGGGCACGATCAACATGCTCGGGCTGGCCAAGCGCGTGCGCGCGCGGATGCTGTTGAGCTCGACCAGCGAGGTCTACGGCGATCCCGAGCAGCATCCGCAAACCGAGAGCTACTGGGGCCACGTCAATCCGATCGGAGTGCGCTCCTGCTACGACGAGGGCAAGCGGGTAGCCGAGTGCCTGATGATGGACTACCATCGCCAGAACAACGTGGACATCCGCATCGTGCGCATCTTCAACACCTATGGACCGCGGATGGCGATCAACGACGGCCGGGTGGTGTCGAACTTCTGCGTCGCGGCACTACGCGGCGAGGAACTGCCAATCTACAGCGACGGCAAGCAGACCCGATCGTTCGCCTACGTTGACGACATTATCGAGGCGCTGGTGCGGATGATGAACGCGGAAGGACTCACCGGGCCGGTCAATATCGGCAATCCCGACGAGTTCACGATCCTGGAGCTCGCCTCGCTCGCGATCGAGCTGGCGCGCAGCGGCTCGAAACTCGCGTATCATCCTGCGCGGCCCGACGACCCGGTACGCCGCCGCCCGGACATCAGTCTCGCCAAAGCGCGCCTGGGATGGGCGCCGAAAATTCCACTGCGTCAGGGCCTCGCGATGACGATCGAACACTTCCGCAAGGAACTCGGCCTCACGTCCGCTTAGACCGCGCCGGTTTCATTTTTTCGGAGAGACGGAGGAACGAACTTGCCAACTGCGCTAATCACCGGAGCCTCGAGCGGGCTCGGCGAACAGTTCGCCTACGCGCTCGGGCGGGAGCATTACGATCTCGTGCTGGCGGCACGGCGCGAGGATCGCCTGGCGGCGGTCGCTGGGCGCGCGCGCACTGCGGGCGCCGGCACGGTGCGGACGATTCGCGCCGATCTTGCGCAGCCGGAGACGCCGGCGGCGTTGTATCAGCAGCTCACCACCGACGGCGTCAAGGTCGACTATCTGGTCAACAACGCCGGTTTTGGCACCAGTGGAAGGTTCCATCTTCTGCCGCTGGAGCGCGAGCTCGAAGAGATCGAACTCAACGTGACCTCGCTGGTGGCGACGACGCGGCTGTTTTTGCCCGCGATGGTCGAGCGGCGGAGCGGCACGATAATCAACGTCGCCTCGACCGCGGCCTTTCAGGCCACGCCCTACATGGCGACTTACGGCGCGACCAAGGCCTTCGTGCTGAGCTTCAGCGAGGCGGTGGCGGCGGAACTCCGTGGAACGGGCGTAACCGTGATGGCGCTCTGTCCGGGGCCGGTGCGGACCGAATTCCAGAAGGTCGCGAACAACGAGCGGATGCGCTTTCCGTCCTTCATTTGGACCGAGGCGGATCGCGTTGTCAACGAAGCGATCGCGGCGGCCGCGAGCGGCCATTCGTTGTGCGTCGCGGGTGCGATCAACAACGCGATGGTGATCGCGAGCAAGTTCACACCGCGCGCGCTGGCGACGTATATTAGCAGCACGCTGCTGCGCCCGTCGTCCGTGGACAATAAATAAAATTCTGCCTGGACAATAGATAAGAAAAGAGACCGCCAGCGGCGGAGGCGCGCATGCCTATTGCTTGAGCAGGCTCCGCGCGATCACCATCCGCTGGATCTGCGACGTGCCCTCGTAGATTTGCAGCAGCTTGGCGTCACGCATCAGCTTCTGCACCGGATAGTCGTTCATGTAGCCGTAGCCGCCGAAGATCTGCACCGCGTCGGTGGTGATCTTCATGCAGGCGTCGGCGCTGTAGAGCTTGGCGTAACTCGAAATCGCGTTGGGGCTCTCGCCGCGATCGACCAGCCATGCCGCCTTGTACGTCAGCAGGCGCATCGCTTCGACCGCCACCGCCATGTCGGCCATCATGAACTGGATCGCCTGGAAACTCGCGATCGGCTGGCCGAAGGCGTGGCGCTGCTGCGAGTATTTGACGCACTCGTCAAGCGCGCGCTGGGCGACGCCGGTTGCGATTGCGCCGATTTCGGGCCGGCTCCGATCGAACGTCGCCATCGCGTACTTGAAACCCTCCCCTTCGCGGCCGACCAGGGCGCTCACGGGAATGCGCACCTCATCGTAAACGATCTCGCCGGTGTCGGCGGCGCGCTGCCCGAGCTTGCCGTGCATGCGCTGGCGGGTGATCCCGGGAAGATTGGCCGGAAAGACGAAGCACGAGATGCCCTTGTGCCTGAGCTTACGGTCGGAGGTTGCGAACGTCACGTACCAATCGGCCATCGACCCGTTCGAGATGAAATGCTTGGTGCCGTTCAGCACGAAGGAGTCGCCCTCGCGCCGATACGTGGTGCTCATCGCGGCGACGTCGGAGCCGGCGCCCGGCTCGGTGATCGCAAACGCGCAGAGCGTCAGTTCCTTGACCAGGCGTCCGAGGTAGATCGATTTCTGCTCTTCGTTGCCGGCGACCACGAGCGGCAGTGTCGCCAGTTCGTTGGCGCCGACCGCGTTGGCCATCCCGGAGCATCCGTAATTCAACTCCTCGATGATGATGCTCGAATCGAGGACGTTGAGTCCGGGACCGCCCTGCTCGCGCGGCACGCCGAGGTTCATCAGGCCGGCCTTGAAGGCCGCCTCGCACACGTCGCGCGGGAAGATTTCCTTCTCGTCGTATTCGCGCGCGCGCGGAATCATCTCACGCTCCGCAAATTCGCGCGCCAGACGGCGTAGGTCGTTCTGCTCTTCGGTAAGCTCGAAGCCGATCATCTATTTAAACGCTCCGCTGGCCAACGATCCGCTGACCTTTATATGCTTCACCATAGACCGGCTTTCGACGGCTTGTAAAAGGCGCCGCGGCCAACTATGACGGGCTTGCAAGCTTAACCGGCGTCGCGGCCGAATCATGCCGCGCGCCGCGCGGCGCGATTCGTCCCAGCACGGAAGAAAGCCAAGGAGAAAGCGATGGCACTTACATTGATTGCGAGGATCAAAGCCAAACCGGGATCCGAGAAAGAGCTCGAGAATGCCTTCCGCGATATGATCAAGAAAGTGCGGGCGGCCGAGCCCGGCTGCCTCACCTACGTTCTGCACAAGTCCAACGAAGATCCCACCACGTTCGTGTGGTACGAGACCTACACCGACGACGCCGCCTTCGCGACCCATCGCAAGACCGACCATATGAAGGAAATGGGCGCGCGGATCGCCAATCTACTGGCGGAGAAGCCGCAGATCGAACTGCTCACCGAGCTGGACCGCAAGTAGACGCGACTCGGCCGCGCCGACTTGCGGTCCGCGCGACGCGCCGATTTGCTGGCCGCGCCGGCGGTGGCGCGCGCTATGGCGCGTGCCACCGCCGGCGAAAACGGGAACGCCGGGGCGCAGGCGCGCCGCGCGCTCGCGCGGCGCGCCTGCGCCCCGAAAGAGCAGCGTGCCGTACGCCCCGGATTGCGGCTCCGCCGCAATCCGGGGCGCAATCGGTGGACGATGACAGTCGCGCTTGTGCGCGAGCCGGTGGCGCGGCGGCGTCTGCGACGCCGCCGCGCCGTCCCTCGCGCCTCAGCCAACGCCACAACGGAGCTGGGCACGATGCCGCGAACCATCCTGATGGGCGACCCCACCTACTTCTCGGTGCTCGGCGGGGCCAATCCGCATACCCGCAACGTGCTGGGCATCAGGAAGTCGGTCAACGCCGACCGTGCCCGTGAGCAATGGCACGGACTTGCCCGCAAGCTCATCGCGCACGGCACCGAGGTCTGCGTAATCGAGCCGCATCAGGGAATGAGCGGCCTGGTCTATCCCGCCAACGCCGGCTTTCTGTATCCGCTCACCGGCGTAGCGGGCAGCGCGAAGACTTTTTATCTCGCCCACTTGCTCCCGACGCGCGTGCGCGAGCGCGAAGTCTACCGGCCGTTCCTCGAATCGATGGGTTATCGATGCGCCGATATTGCGGCGCGCTTCGAGGGCGAGGCCGACTTCTTTCCCGCCGCACGTTTCATGCTGTTCACTCACGGGCGTGTCGAGCGCCAGCGGTTCGTGTTGCGGATGGGAATTCCGCCGTGGCGGCGCGTCTATGGCTTCCGTTCGGACGCGAGCGCGCTCGAGGAACTCGGACGCATCGTGAAAGACCGTCCGATACTCCCGCTGGAGTTATGCCTGGAGGCGCACTACCACGGTGACACCGTGCTCTGCTCGTTCGGCCCCCGGCGCGAGTATCTGCTCGCCTACATGGAGGGCCTGACCGCACTGTCGCGCGAGCGTTTACGCTTCGAGTTTCGCGGCAACCTGATCGAGTTGGCGGAGTCCGACGCCGCGCTTTACGCCGCGAACTCATTCCAGGTGGATTACGAAGGCAGGCTCTACCTGTTCATGCCACAAGGCGTGAGCGGCGCGTTGCTCGACCGGGTGCGCGAGCGCGGGGTTGAGCCGGTGATGGTCGATGTGAGCGAATTCCTGCTCAAGGGCGGCGGCTCAGTGAAGTGCATGATCCTCGACCTGGGTCCGAGCGACGAGCAGCCCGACGATCCAGGCGGGATCGAGTTCCGCGCCGAGAGAGCGTACGAGGTTCTGTTTCCGAATCCGCCACCGCAGTGAAACAACGCTGGAGCGGCGACATCGGAGCCGCGGGGGAGATTGGTGAAAAGATCAGCGCTCGATTACGCCGTAGCGCGAGATGTCGAGCCGCAGCGGGTCCATCCGCGCAAGCTCGCCCGGATGGGCGCGCAAACAATCGGCGGTGAAGGTGCCTGCCAGGTCATCGATCATCTGTGTGCCCGCGATCCGTTCGAATCCGAAGCGGAGCAGATAGTCCTCACCGCGACGGCCGAGCGCATAGAGCCGCCGCGCGCCCCGCGTATGTGTCGCCTTGCGCGCGGCATTGACCAGTGCCGCGCCGATCCCGCGCCGGCGCATCGCCTCGACAACGCCGAGAGAGCGGATAACCGCCGCGTCCACTATCGTTTCGACTCCGACAACGCCGGAGATCGCGTCGCCTATTGACGCGGCAATCCAGCATGCACCGGGCGCGTCGAGGCCGCCGGTGATGATTCCGGCGGCTTCGCCGACGTCTGCGAGTATCTCTTCCGCGGCGACGAGGTCGGCGGTCTGCGCAACGTAGAGTTCGCCGGGTGCGCGGCGGCGGCGCGCGGCTACTTTTTGGGTGGCGGGAATAGCTGTGTCCCGGTTTCTTCGTCGACTACGATTATGGCCTTGGCGGGGCATGCGCGCGCCGCCGCGATGATCGCCGCGTCGGGCGCCCCGGCCGGATTGTAAACCTCCGACTTCCCATCGTCGTCGAGCCGGAAAACGGTCGGCGCCGATTCGACGCAGTCCTCGCTGGAGATGCATTTCACTTTGTTGACGGTGGTCTTGAGCTTCGCCATCGGAGTCTCCTAACCGCTCAGGCCTATCGGCCTGTCTGCCGACCAGTCCTGCATGAACAATAGAATCGCGCTGCGATTAATCGCAAGCCGTTCACTAACTTGCCGATCCTTTCTTCGCCCGGCCGCCCCGTCTAAGATTGCGGCGGGATGGGAATTCTCGGCACCGGAATCGACATGATCGAGGTCGAGCGCGTCGAGCGCGCGCTCACCCGCCCGCGCACCGGCGAACGCTTCCGCGATCGCGTCTACACCGAACGCGAGGTCGCCTACTGCGAATCGCGCGGGCGGCCGCGCTACCAGAGCTATGCCGCGCGCTTCGCCGCCAAGGAAGCGGTGATGAAGGCGATGGGCACCGGATGGAACCGCTACGTGGGCTGGCGCGAGATCGAAGTGGTGCGCGAGCGCGGTCATGCGCCGACGATCGTGCTGTCGGGCAAGGCTGCCGAGTACGCGCGCCGCAAGCGTATCGCGGCCTTCCATCTGAGCATCACGCATACCGAGGCAAGCGCGATGGCGCACGTTATCGCCGAGGGCTGAGCGGCCCCCCGCCGGCGCACGCGCAATGCGCGTTATTTCTTCGGAGGTGCCGGGGTCGCGAGCGGCTGGGTTACCTGAAACTGATCGGCGCTCATGTCGAACTGGCTGAAGTCGGACTCGCGCAGGCTGTAGGCGGCGGTGCTGGCGCTCGAGGTCGCATAATTCTCGATTCGCATCACGGTCCGCTCGGCCTTGGGCTTTGACTGCTCCGACTCGTCATCCGGCGTAGGCGTCGGCGGCACCTGGATCTTGTTCTGGATCTGGGCGAGCTTGACCGTGCCGATCTTCTTGTCGTCCTTGCCGAAGATCACCATCTGTTCGGTCGGCTTGTCCATCGCGAACCTCTGCGGATCGGTAATCGGGTCCTGGACGATCTTGTCGCCCTTGAGATTCGCCAGTTCGTCGAGGAAAGTCTGCACCGCCTGCCCGTTGGCGAGCGAAGTTTTGGCCCCGTCCGTGACCTGCCATTTGCCGGCTGCGTCGCGCGAGAGCGTAAACTGCTTGCCGTGGTTTTCGATCTCGATCCGCTCGATCTTCAGCGGGTCGAAACCCATCACGGTCTTGTCACGCAAATCGAAAAGCCCCAGGTTGACCTTGCCGAGCAGCGCGTCTTCCACGGTGTAGACCGAATTCTCGCCGCCGCGTTTCACGTAGACCGCCTTTTTCGCGGCTTGCGGCTGCTCCAGCCCGATGAGCAGCGCGTGCTCGGTCTCGTCCTTGCCGCTGAAGACCGTTACCGCGATCTGCGGGCTCTTGAGACCGTACTGCGCGAGGTCCGTGGGCGCGTCGGTTACAAAGTCGGTGATCCGCGCGTCGACCAGCGCGGTGAGTATCTGCGCGATCGTGTCGGAGTCGGCGGCATAGTGTCCCGGCGCGACGATCCGCCATTGTCCGCCCTGCCGGTCGATTTCGATCGGTTTGTTGGCTCCGCTGCGCAGCACGATCTGCTCCGCGTCGTCCATGTTGAAGGTCATCAGCTCGTGCGAGCGCACGTCATTGACCTTCTTGCTGACCGCAGTCACGAAATCGCTGGTGGTCATCAGCACCGCCGGCTGATTGGCGAGTTTCACGTAGACGCCGCTGCTGACCGGACTAACGTGGCCGACCAGCAGCGCGGGCAGCGCGCCCTTGTTGTCGCTGGTCACGTTCACCGTCACCGCGGGCTGGTCGAGGCCGAAGGGTCTCAGGCTGTCGGGCTTCTCCTCGATAGTCCTGGTGAGCTGGGCGTTGGCGATCGTTTCGGTCAGGCCGTCGACGGAAGTCTGATCGCCATCGGTTTTGACCGGCTTGAGGATGCTCCAGGTGTGGTTGGGATTGCGCACCAGCTCGAGTTCGCTGTCGGGATAGCGAAGGTCGATGCCGCTGATGTGCTTGGAGTCGAGGTTGAGCAGCGTCGCCGGCGGCACCGGGCGCGAGCCGAGTAGGATGATAAGCGAATAGCCGCCCAACACCGCCAGCAGGATCAGAACGATGATGGTATTACGCAGACGCATCGGAGAACGCGGATTGGGACTCCATCGCGGCGTCAGTTACGCCGCTCCCACCACACCACAATTCCCAGGATCAGCAGCAACTCGGGCAACATCAGCACCGACGCGACAAAAACGTTGTCGAACTGATTGACCGTCAGGCTGACGCGCGAGGCGCGCAGCGTGCGCGGGCGAATTGCGATCGTGGCGCTTTCGCCGGCCAGCCAATCGACCGTGTTGAGGAAGAAATCCTGGTTGAAAACCTGCGAGAGGTTCTGGTTGTTGGCGAAGTCGGTGTCGCCATAAACCACCAGCCGCCCATCACCGGTGCCCCACTTGAGCTTCTTGTTGTCGGCGTCGACCGCGTCGGCCACCGTGATCGGCCCTTTGCGATCCTTGGGACCGGCCTTGAATTTCTGCTCCTTGAAGATCGCCTCGACTTCGGTCGCGGCGATCGAGGTGTCGCCGGTCTGCGCCAGCGGCCAAGCCTGCAAGCCCGCCTTCACTTCCTTGACCGGCTCCACCGAACGCACCATCGGCCATAGCGTGCGCTTGTTGAACTGGGCGCTGATCGGATGCGGCGGGTAAAGCTCGACGATCGGGCTGAGGCCCAGCGTCGGGCCCGAGAACAGATGCAGCTCCTGGTCGAGCACGACGTCGTCGCCAACGGCGAGGCCCCATTGGCTGACCATGTTGATGAGCGGGGTCTGCGTATTGGGCTGGTCGGGCAGCGGCGGCCGTAGCATCACCAGCGCCCGCCCGCCGTTCTTGAGGAAGCTGTCTATCGCGTCGACCTCGGCCGGGAACAGCGGTTTCACTGGCCCGGCCACGATCACCACCACGCAATTCGAAGGCACCTTGGGCGTGGTCATCAGCGACAGCGGCTTGACGTCGTAGTTCTCGCCCACCAGCGCTTGGGCGGCGCGGCCGAAGCCACCAGCATTATCCATATCGTCGAGTGAGGGTTCGCCATGGCCCTGCAGGAAGCAGGCGCCCTTGGTGCTGGTGCTGGTGACCTTGATGATGCCGTTGGTGATCGCTTGCTCGGTCGTGTCGCCGACGTTAGTTCCCTGGTCGCCGTACTGGATATGCGTCGTGGGCATCCGCGTGACGTTGTACCGCGTCGCGATCTCGGGATTGCGCTCGGGATCGATCAACTGAAAAGTGATCTTGGGCGCGGCGTAAGTATACGACTCGTAGAGCGCCTCGGCCTGCGAGTCACGGCCGCCCTGGAAAAAGCCATAGAGCTTGAGCGGCTGCTTGAGCGTGCCCACCACCTTGACCGACTGTGGCGAGAGGCTGAAAACGCGCTCGGAGGTGAGGTCGAAGCGGCGATGATGCAGCGCGAGGATGTAATTGATCGCGACCAGCAGGCCGACGAAACCCAGCGAATAGACCACCGCGTTGGCACCGTAGCGGGTCGCGCGATGGCCCATCAGGGTGCCGAAGGTTTCGCGGCTGGAGGTCGCCCATAGCACGATCGCGAGCAAGCCCAGCACCAGGTTGAACAGGAAGTACAGGCGTGCGCCGGTCAGATAGGAGACCATCGCGAAGAACAGGAAGACCAGGCCAATCAGGCCGGCTGATGCCATGCTGCGTTGCATTGCCCGTCCGCCCTACCCTATCGCCAACGCGCCGACTCGACCGAGCGCTGGGTCAAAAACAAAGCCACGAAGATCATGGTGCAGAAATAGACGATGTCGCTGGTGTCGATCACGCCGCCCACCATCTGGCCGAAGTGCTGCGGCAGCGAAAGATAGCGCAGCAGGTCGCCGAGGATTCCGCCGCCCGTCTGCAGCGGCCATGAGATCACATAGAGCAGCAGCAGGATGCCGAGGCAGCTTATCGCCGCGATGATCTGGTTCTGCGTCAGCGACGACGTGAACAGCCCGATCGCCACGAAGCATACGCCGAGCAGCGCCAGCGCCACGTAGCCCGCGCCCATCACCCCGACCTCCGGATCGCCGAACACCATCAGGATGATCGGGAAGATCCAGATGAGCGCGACCATGATCAGGATGAAGACCGCGGCGGCGATGAACTTGCCGGCGACGATTTCGCCGGTGCGGATCGGCGCGGTCAGCAGGAACTCGTAAGTGCCGGTGCGCTTTTCCTCTGCGAACGCGCGCATCGTGATCGCCGGCACCAGGATCACCATCACCACCGACATATTGTGTAGCAGCGGCTCGATCACCCGGGCGTTGAGGTTGAGATGCTCGAGTGCTTGCGCGTTCGACATCGCGGAGTACACCTGCACCATCTCGCTGAACTGCTTGAGCAGCGCGAAGAAGAACCATCCGGCCAACAGCACGAAAACCGTCAACACCACATAGGCGACAGGCTGCACGAAGTAACTCGACAGCTCCTTGCCTGCGATCGTCAGCGCGTTTCTCATCGTTATTCAGCCGGGGCGCAAAATTGCGTCTGAAGACGGCCTAGCCGTGCCCCGCCCCCACCTCCTCGAGCGTCTCTTCGGCCTCCGCGACTTCGTGCCCTTCCTCTTTCGAGATTGCCTCCAGGAATACGTCTTCGAGCGACGTGCCGGGCGGCAGGCTGCCCAGGCTCTCCTCCAGCACCACGCGTCCGGCGTTGATAATCACGACGCGGTCGCAGATCTGCGAAACCTCGGGCAGGATATGCGTCGAGAGCACGATCGTATGCTGGCCGCGCAGTTCGTGAATCAACCCGCGGATCTCGTGGATCTGGCGCGGGTCGAGGCCAATCGTCGGTTCGTCGAGCACCAGCACCGGTGGATTGTGTATAATTGCTTGTGCCAGGCCCACGCGCTGGCGATAGCCCTTGGAAAGCTGGCCGCAGATGCGATGGGCCATGTCGGCGAGGCCGCAAATCTTAAGCACGCGCTCGACCGCGTCGTCGACTTCGGAGCGGCGCAGGCCGCGCAGCTTGGCGACGAAGCGCAGGTAGGATTCCACGCGCATGTCGGAGTAAAGCGGCGGCGTCTCAGGCAGGTAGCCGATACGCCGTCGCGCTTCCAGCGACTGGGTGAAGATGTCCAACCCGTCAACCAGCACGGTGCCGGTCGTCGCCGGCATGAAACCGGTGATGACCCGCATCGTAGTGGTTTTGCCGGCGCCGTTAGGGCCGAGGAAGCCCAGGATCGAGCCCTGCTCGGCCTTGAAGGAGACGTCACGCACGGCGACGAAGTCACCATAGCGCTTGGTCAGGTTTTTTACCTCGATCATGCGGATCGCCTCGGCGGCAGCCGTGACAACGGCCCCAAATACTAACCGGTTTTGACGATGGAACGCTCCCGAAGCTTCAATCTTGCTCCGGCAAACAATCGATTAGTTAATCTGCACCCGTGCAAACTGTCAATATTAGACATCAGCGAACGCAATTAGATACCCGCCGCGCGAAGCGGTTTCGCTTTAGCGGCGGCTTGGGATAGTTTCACACGCCGATGGCTGAAGAACGGCCGACACTCTATCTGATCGACGGCTCGGGGTATATCTTCCGCGCGTTCTTCGCCCTGCCGCAGCTCAACAATTCGCGCGGGCTGCCCACCAACGCCGTCTACGGCTTTATCCGGATGCTCCTCAAGCTGCTCAAGGAGGAGCGCCCTCGGCATATCGCCGTAGTTTTCGATTCGCCGCGCAAGACTTTCCGCGACGACCTCTTCGAGTCATACAAGGCCAACCGGGTCGAGGCGCCGAGCGATCTGAACGTGCAGGTCCCGTACATTCTGCGCGCGGTCGAGGCCTTTCGCATCAAGACCCTGGTGCTCGAAGGCTTCGAGGCCGACGACGTTATCGGCACGCTGGCTGCGCGCGCCGCAGCCAAGCGCTTCGAGACCGTGATCGTCACCGAGGACAAGGACTTCATGCAGTTGGTCGGGCCGCACGTCACGTTGTGGAACACGATGCGAGACCGGCGCGTTGACGCGCGCGAAGTGCGCGCGCGGCTCGGCGTCGATCCGTCCGCGGTGGTCGACGTGATGGCGCTGATGGGCGATTCGATCGACAACATCAAGGGCGTCCCCGGTATTGGCGAGAAAACCGCGACCGCGCTGATCAAGCACTTCGGCTCGCTCGACAAGCTCTACGCCCACGTCCCGGAGGTCGAAACGATTGTGGGGCTGCGCGGCGCGAAACGAATCGCCGCGCTCCTGGAGGAGCATCGCGCCAGCGCCGAGCTCGCGCGTAAACTCGTCAGTATAGACACCGCCGCGCCGGTCGAGGCCGACGTCAGCGCGCTCGATTGGCCTGGCATCGACGAGCCTGCGGTGAGCGAACTGCTACGCGAATTGGAGTTCCACTCGCTGCTCAGCGAACTGACGCCGGCGCAAGCGTCGCTGCCGACGGGCGGCGCGCAAAGCCGTGAGCACGAGGTTACGGCCGCAGAGATTCCCGCGCTGATCGCACGACTCGCGCACGCGCCGCGCCTCGCGCTTTACCTGGAAGACGGCGAGGCTCGCCCCGAGACTTCTGCGAATGAATCGGAGGCCGACGGAGCACCGGAGACCAACGGCTCGTTGGACTTTAACACTAGCACCGAAGCGGGCGGGACTGTGAAAGCGAGCGCGGCGGCAGATTCCTCCGGCGGCGCACGGCTCAAGATCGGCGCGGAGGGCGAAAACGAAACTTACGCGCTGCCGGCTGCGAGTATCGCGGCGGCGGCGCCGCTGCTCAGCGCGGCCACTCCGCCCATGAGCGTTCACGATCTCAAGGAGCATCTGTGGCGCTTGAAGAGCGGTTACGGCGTCGAGCTTGCGGGCGTCGACTTCGACACGATGCTGGCCGGCTTCCTTGTCAACCCCGGGCGCACCGAGCCGTCGCTCCTCAATCTCTATCACGACTACCTGGCTCCGCTCGGCGGTAATCGCGATCCCGGCTCCGAGCCGGAACTGATCGCCGCGCTGCGTAGGGCGCTGATGCCGAAGCTGGCGGAGAATGGCCTCGAGTCGCTGTTCACCGATATCGAATTGCCGGTCGCGCGGATCCTTGGCGAGATGGAGGAGACGGGAATCGCGGTCGACGGCGCGGCGCTCAAAGCGATCTCTGCCGAGCTGGGTGCGAAGCTCGAGCGCATGGAACAGAATTGCTATCTGCTCGCCGGCCGCCAGTTCAACCTCAACTCGCCGATTCAACTGCGCCAGGTGCTCTTCGACGATCTCAAGCTCTCGGCCAAGGGGCTCAAGAAAACCAAGGGCGGGTTTTCGACCGACGCCGACACGCTGGAGAAGCTCGCCGCCGTGCATCCCCTGCCCCGCGAACTCCTCCAGTACCGCGCGATCGCGAAGCTCAAATCGACCTACAGCGACGCGCTGCCGCAGCTTATCGACCCGGCGACGGGGCGGCTCCATACCTCGTTCCATCAGGCGCTGACGGCGACCGGGCGGCTGAGCTCCACCGAGCCCAACCTGCAGAACATCCCCACCCGCACCGAGGAAGGCCGGCGCATCAGGCGCGCCTTCGTCGCCGCCCCGGGATGCCTGATGCTGTCGGCCGATTACTCGCAAATCGAGTTGCGCGTGCTAGCTCATCTCTCGGGCGACCCGACCCTTATTGACGCCTTTCGCCGCGGCGAGGACATCCATGCCCGCACCGCCGCCGAGGTGTTGGGTCGCAAGCCCGACGATGTCGACGCCGAGGCGCGGCGCCTGGCCAAAGTTATCAACTTCGGGATCATCTACGGGATGGGTCCGCAGCGGCTTGCGGGCGAGCTCGGAATCAGCCTCAAGGAGGCTTCCGAGTATATCAAGCGCTACTTCGAGCGGCTCCCCGGCGTCCATACATACCTGGAGAGATCGCTGGCCGAAGCGCGCGAGCGGGGATGGGTCGCCACGATGTACGGACGGCGGCGTTACCTGCCCGAGCTGAACTCGCCGCAGGGCGGAGCGCGAGCGCAGGCGGAGCGAATAGCGGTCAACACGCCGCTTCAAGGGACGGCCGCCGACCTCATCAAATTGGCTATGATCCGCTTGGATGCGGCGATTAAAAGGCAAAAATGGACGGCGCGGATGCTCCTGCAGGTGCATGACGAGCTGCTTCTCGAACTGCCGCTTGCCGAGCGCGAGCCGGTGTCGGAGGCCGCGCGGCGCGAGATGGAAGGGGTGGCAGAGCTGCGCATTCCGCTCAAAGTTGAGCTCAAATGGGGTCCCAACTGGGCCGAGTTGGAGGGCCGTCGAGGCTAGTGGGCCTGAATTTTGCCCGATCGACCCGCGTCTAACCCATTGAACAAGCCAATCCGCCAAAACGGGGACGAAGCCGAGCTCATCGAGCGGGCCAAAGGGGGGGACACCAAGGCATTTGGCATCCTGATCGAGCGTTATCAGCGGCGAGTCATCGGAGTCGCGATGGCGGTGGTTCATGATCAGGAAGATGCGCTGGAGTTGGCTCAGGAGAGTTTCGTACGTGCTTTTGAAAACATCGGCAAATTCGAATCGCGCTCGAGCTTCTCGACCTGGCTGTACCGGATTGCCGCCAACATCGCGATTGATTTTCGCCGCCGCGAGCGCCGCCATCCGACGATGCGCGGTGAGGAAGCCGAAACCGAGATCCAGCGGCTGCCGAGCAAGCTCGGCGATTCATTCAAGGAAACGCAACGCAGCGAAATGGCTCAGCGCATCAAGGATGCGCTCGAACAGTTGACGCCGGAACATCGGGCCGCGATACTTCTACGTGAGGTTGAAGGCCTGTCGTACGATGAAATAAGCGATGTGTTACAGTGCCCACGAGGAACCGTGATGAGCCGGTTGCACTATGCCCGCAACCACCTGCGCGAAATCCTCAAGGATTTGGCCGAGGACTAAGGCACTAATGGCTCCCAACATCATGGCTCAATGTGATGATATCGCTCCGCTCCTGGGGACCTTCGAAGATGGCGAACTCGCGCCGCATGAGATGCAGGAGGTCGCCCGCCACCTCGCAGGCTGCGCAAATTGTGAAGAGACGCTGGCCGGCTATTCCAACGTAGGCCGACTGCTGCGCGATGCGGCGACCGCTCCGGCGCTCGAAGGCTTCGCGATCGCCGTGCAGGCCCGTATCGAGCAACTGCGCCCGCCGCTTCGAGTGCGCCTGGGCCGCTGGTTCGGGGCTCATCGCGAACGTTTCGGGGGCGGCATGGCTGTGGCGTTCGCGATGGCGGCCGCGGCGATACTGACTGTAGTCATCACCACTCCGTTCGCGCGCAACATGGTCGGCGCGGGAAGCCACGTCACACGGCTGGCGACGCGCAACGCGCGAGCGCTCGCAGGCGACACCGCCAAATCATCCGCAGCTATCGCCTCCGCCACCAGCGGCGAGCCGAGCACGATCATCTCGAAACTCGAGAGTTCCAACCCCGACGTCGCCGTATGGAGCGAGCCAAGCCAGGACACCACCGTCATCTGGCTGCCCGATCAACAACACTGACTATGTATCGTTTGACGATTCCTTCACTGACAGCGCTTTTGGTAGTGCTGTTCGCGATAGGCGCGCAGGCGCAGCCCACTCCGGCAACGCAACCGCAAGTGCCCAAGGCACCGCAGTCACCCAACGACAAGGCCGCCCCCGCAGCGCACGCCGAGCAATCCAAGACGCCGAAGCGTCAACGGATCATCATGCTGCACGTCGACGAGGTGATCGCGGCGGATACGGGCGAAGGAATCGACGAGCGGCTGCTGCCGATGGGCGGGCGGCTGGAGTCACTGTTCCGCTACACGACTTACCGCCTCATCAGCCATCAGGTCGGCCGCACCGAGTGCGGACGGACGGCCGCGTTCACGCTGCCGGGCGGATGGATCGTACACGTCGAGCCGAGCGCCGTGCGCGACAATATGATCGCGATGGAGTTGATGCTGTTCCAGGGCGCGCGGCCGATGATGACCACCGACGTGCGGATGCGCAATCACGGGATGTTAATCATCGGCGGCCCGCACTATCAGCAGGGGATGCTGATAATCCCGATCGGCGCCGATGCGCCCGAATTGGCGATGCCGCCCGGTCCGATACCGGTCAGCCCTGAAGGCACGATGCCCGAGATGATCGCGCCCGGGGCGTCGACGCCCGACCCTAGCGACGCGGGCTCACCCGAAGCAAGTTCTCCCGAAGCGGGTTCTCCCAACGCGGGCGCTTCCAACGACGCTCGACGGCCCGAAGCCCCGAATCCATAGCGAGCCTCTTCTTTCTGAGTCCTCGGCCATGACGGTTAAGTCCGGTGGCTGGCGGCGTTCAACAATCGCCTCGACGATTCGCGGTACGAGAAACCCGCGGAGGAATCAACGTACAGCCCAACCGAGGCACCCCAACGCCTCTGGAAGATAGATGGGGTGTTTCCTATTCAGCGCAAAATCGGCTTTCTGCCTTTTGGGTGACGATCCAGACGATTGCTGAGAGGATGACAAGAGAGCCGAAATATGGAGCTCCATAGAACAATGCAGTCCTGGCAAAACGGCTGCCTACAGATAGAGCGAATGAGACGGCGACCGCAATGAGGGCCATCTGTGAACAAGCCGGACGAAGGTTCGGCCTCGACAAATCAAGCCCGATCAGGGCCATATACGGCACCATCAGCGCGATATAGTAGCCCATCCAAGCGGTCGGAAGCAGACCTGGAACAGTGGCGAAGACGACGGCGATTCCAAGCGGATTGTTGTCTCTGCGCTCGGTACGCTCAAGCGTCCCCGCCCACCAAATCATCAGCAGCATCAGAGTGAATTGAAAGGCAGAACCCAAGCTTGCCCCGGTTCCTGTGTCGAACCAGCCAAGACCCCCTTCACGTCGGGAGAAGATTCGAACCGCGAGCGCAGTCGCCGACTGGTCGTTAGGCGTGGATATGTCGTGCAGCAGGCGCAACGTATTCATCCGCCCTGAGAGACTAACTAAGTAGTCTCTTGTTTCGCTGAGCGTCCTTGCAGCACCAAAGATTACCGCAGGCAGGACTAAGAGCAACAATGTGAAGCAGACGAACGAGCCTATCGAGGACCATCGTCTGCGAAAAAACAAATAGACGAGCGGAGCGAACGCAAGCGGTTTTATAAGGATTGATGCCGCCAACAAAGCGCCGCCTGGCAACGCCCTCGATTCATTCGCGAAGACTAGTCCCCATGCGGTCATAGCCAGCACCAGGAGGTCGATCTGGCCTTTGTCAAAGCTCGGAAGAATAAACCGCGTGCAAAGAAATAACGGTACCACTATCAAATCGGCGCGAAGCTTTGATGCCGCGCCGAACAGGAGACGACCACTTCCCAATATTAGCGCCGGGAGGGCGGCGCCCATGCTTATCAGGAACCATAAAGCCTGAGCCCAGTGAACCGGCAGCCAGCCGAACGGAATGAAGAACACGGCATAAATCGGCGCGTATTGAAACGGGTTCAGTGCATCCAAATCGTAAATACGTTGATCAAGGACGGCTCGTAAACCCGCGTCTCTATAAATATAAAAGTCATTCTGCCAGCGGATGACCGCGGAGATGGCGAAGCCGAGCAAGTAGATTCCGACAACAATCCAGGCTGCCTGGATTGATCGTCTGTCGCTTAATGACTCCTTGATGGAACGTGAAAACATCGACTTCTCCGCGCTGCGGAGCCAACCTGTGCCGCGCGTGCTAGCGAAGACCTCCGCTCCTTAAGGTATGCGGTACAAGTTCGCTTCTTCGAGCTCTTCAGTCACGGTATTGGGTGAAGGTTCGTTAAAAATTCTTTAGCTGACGCGCGCTAAGGTTAGCGCGGCGCCATCCGGAGCGCGCCGTCGAGCCGGATCGTCTCGCCATTGAGCATCGGGTTCTCGACGATATGGCGCGCGAGCGCCGCGTACTCGCTCGGCCGTCCCAGGCGCGACGGAAACGGAATTGACGCTTCCAGCGCCTTGCGCGCCGGCTCCGGCAACAGACCGAGCATCGGGGTCTCGAAAATTCCCGGCGCGATGGTGCAGACCCGGATGCCGAGCGAGGCCAGGTCGCGCGCGACCGGCAGTGTCAGGCTGACCACGCCGCCCTTAGAGGCCGCGTAGGCCGCCTGCCCAATCTGGCCGTCATACGCCGCGATCGAGGCGGTGTTGATGATGACGCCGCGCTCGCCGTCGCTGTTGGGCTGATTCTTCGCCATCCGCGCCGCCGCAATCCGGATCGTGTTGAAGGTCCCGACCAGGTTTATCTGGATCACCTTGTTGAACAGGTCGAGCGAGTGCGGTCCGTCCTTGGAGAGTGTCCGCGACGCGCGTCCGATGCCGGCGCAGTTGACCGCGATATGCAAGGTGGCGAAGTGCTCCGCCGCTTTCGCGACCGCCGTCTCGACCTCAGCGCCTGAAGTGACGTCGGCGGCAACGAACAGCCCCTTGGCGCCGAAGCTCTCGGCGACTTTCGCGCCTGGCGATGACGGCAGATCGAGAATCGCCACTTTCGCGCCGCGTTCGGCGAATTCCTGCGCGGTCGCCGCGCCCAGTCCCGAACCGCCGCCGGTAATTATTGCCACTGCGTCTTTGAGATTCATCTCGACCTCGCTGTGCGCTCACCCTGTGTGGGCATCGCGGATATACTCCGGGCGTCCCTGTAATTTCAATCGCGCCGCACAGCGGAGAAATGGAGGATATCCCTCAGGCAAGAGAGCTTTGCATAACCCGTACGCTTGGCATCTTCTAACCTCTCCTTGACTTGTCCAAGGAGAGGGGTCAGAAGGGATCGTCGCAGTTGTGCAAAGCTCCTTCAGGCAAGGATATCCCTCAGGCGTGGAGCAGTTCGCGCAGTACGTAGGGCAGGATCCCGCCGTGGCGCATGTACTCGACCTCCTCCGGCGTGTCGATTCGCGCCAAGACCTCGAACTCGCGCGTGCGGCCGCCATCGCTGACGCACACCTTGAGCTTCTGGCGCCGCGTGACGCCCGCCGCCAGCCCTTCGATCGAGTAGCTCTCGCGCCCCGTTAGCTCCAGGCTCTTGCGCGTCTCGCCGCCGGTGAACTCCAGCGGCAACACGCCCATCCCGACCAGGTTGCTGCGATGGATCCGCTCGAAGCTCTCGGCGATCACCGCGCGCACGCCGAGCAACTGCGTACCCTTGGCAGCCCAGTCGCGCGAGCTACCCGAGCCGTACTCCTTGCCCGCGATCACGATCAGCGGCACACCCTCGGCGCGGTAGCGCTCTGAGGCCTCGAAAATCGTCATGCGTTCGCCGTCGGGCAGATGCACCGTGAAGCCGCCCTCGACGCCCGGCACCAGCTCATTGCGCAGCCGGATGTTGGCGAAGGTCCCGCGCACCATCACTTCATGATTGCCGCGGCGGGCGCCGTATGAATTGAAATCGCGCGGCTGTACACCATGAGCTATCAAATACTTGCCGGCCGGCGTGTCGGCCCCGATCGATCCGGCGGGCGAGATGTGATCAGTGGTCACGCTGTCACCGAGCATCGCCAGCACGCGCGCGTCCTTGATATCGCCGACCGGCGGCGGAGTCGCGCCGACGCCGTCGAAGAACGGCGGCGCCTTGACGTACAGCGAATCCTTGTCCCAGCGGAACAGATCGCCCTCGGGCACCTTCAGCCCGCGCCAATGCTCGTCGCCCTCGAAGACGTGGCCGTACTCCTTGCGAAACATCGCGGAATCGATCGAACCTGCTACCGCTTCGCCGATTTCGCGCGTTGACGGCCAGATGTCGCGCAGGTGAACCGGGTTGCCCTGCTTATCGTTGCCCAGCGAATCGTGATTGGGATCGAAGTCCATCGTGCCCGCGATCGCATACGCGACCACCAGCGGTGGCGAGGCGAGATAGTTGAAGCGCACGACCGGGTTGATACGCCCCTCGAAGTTGCGATTGCCGCTCAGCACCGCGCATACGACCAGGTCGCCCTGCTTGACCGCGGCCGCAATCGCTTCAGGCATCGGGCCACTGTTGCCGATACAGGTCGTGCAGCCGTAGCCGACCAGATTGAATCGCAGCCGCTCGAGGTACTCGGTAAGGCCCGCGCGCTTGAGATAGTCGGTGACCACTTTCGATCCCGGCGCGAGGCTGGTCTTGACCCACGGCTTGACGCTGAGCCCGCGCTCGACCGCCTTCTTCGCCAACAGCCCCGCGCCCAGCATCACCGACGGATTCGAGGTGTTGGTGCAGCTTGTGATCGCGGCGATTACCACCGCGCCCTGCGCGAGATCGAATTGCTCGCCGCCCTCGCCCGTCACTTTGACGCTATGGCCCAGAGCGCCGAGTTCACCGAGAGGGATCGGCTGATGCGGCGCGGCGGCGGGCGGCGCACCCTCGCTTAGCCATTTGCTGATCCGGTCCGGATCGATGCCGTCGTGATTGCTGACTTCCTTGGCCAGCTCGCGGCGGAACTCGCTCTTGGAGTCCCGCAGCCGCACGCGGTCCTGCGGACGGCGCGGACCGGCCATGCTCGGCTCGACCGTGCTGAGGTCGAGCTCCAGCGTGTCGGTGAATACAGGATCAGGCGAGTCGGCCGTGCGGAAAAGCCCCTGCGCCTTGCAGTAGGCCTCGATCAGCCGCACCTGCGGCTCGGCGCGGCCCGTGAGGCGCAGGTATTCCAGGGTCTGGTCGTCGACCGGAAAGAATCCGATCGTCGCGCCGTACTCGGGCGACATGTTGCCCAGGGTGGCTCGGTCGGCGACGCTCAGGCTGCCGAGCCCGCTGCCGAAGTACTCCACGAACTTGTTGACCACCCCGCGCTTGCGCAGCATCTGCGTGACCGTCAACACCAGGTCGGTCGCGGTCGCCCCCGCACGCATCGCGCCGGTGAACCTGAAACCGATCACCTCGGGAATCAGCATCGGGATCGAGCGCCCGAGCATCGCGGCCTCGGCCTCGATTCCGCCCACACCCCACCCTACAACGCCGAGTCCGTTGATCATCGTGGTATGCGAGTCGGTGCCAAGCAGCGTGTCGGGATAGGCCTGGCCGTCGGACGAGGTGAAGACGACCGGCGCGAGATACTCCAGGTTGACCTGATGCACGATTCCGGTGTCGGGCGGGACCACGCGGAAGTTGTTGAAGGCGCCCTGGCCCCAGCGCAGAAACAAGTAGCGCTCGCGGTTGCGCTCGAACTCCATCTGGGCGTTGATCTCGAAGGACTTGGCGGTGCCGAAGCTGTCGACCTGCACCGAATGGTCGATCACGAGATCGGCGGGCTGGATTGGATTGATCCGCGAGGGGTTGCCGCCCAGGCGCTTGATCGCGTCGCGCATCGCGGCCAGGTCGGCCACCACCGGCACGCCGGTGAAATCCTGGAGCAGCACGCGCGCCGGCATGAAAGAGAACTCGCGCTCGCCCGGCTGCGGCTGCCAGTGCCCGACCGCCTCGACCTGGTCGGCGGTGACGAGGACGCCGTCCTCGCGGCGCAGCACGTTCTCGAGCATCACCTTGATCGAATACGGCAGGCGCGCGAGCGCGAAGCCCCGCCGCTCGAGAGCCGGGAGGCTGAAGATCGTGTACTTGCGGCCGCCGACGTTGAGCGCGGTGCGCGCACCGAAACTGTCTTTAGTCATGGTTTGGGCCGGGTCCTTTCCGGAAAATCGCGCGCATCTGCCCCGCTAAGCGGCGCGGGGCGCGGCTGTGGAGTTCAAGATAGCGTGGCGCTTCGATCTTCGCCAAGGCGCGTACACGTTGTTCCGCGGCAATTCGCTAGGGCAACTCGCGCAGCACTCTGCCGTCCTGGGCGTAAAAGTTGAGTCCTGCTTCGCCTTGGCCGTCGACACCGATCACGGCACGCGGACGGTCGCTGGTATCCAGCAGGCGCACGGTCGGAACTCCGTCGGTGCTGATCTCAAGCGATAGCCTGAGCTTGTTGGTGGTATCATAGAGCCGTACGGTCGGCGCACCGTAGTTATCGACGACGATTTGGGCGCGGGGATGGTTGTCGCGATCGTACATCGCGAAGCCCGCCTGGCCGTCGTCGTTCACGTCGATTTTCGCCCGCAGCTTGCCAGCCGCGTCGAGCAAAACGAATTCCGAGGCGGTCACGACTCGCCGCGGCGCGGAGGTATCGCTCTTGGTGACCGGCGTAGCGGCTGTCACGGTCCGCGAGCGGCAAACCCCGCTGGTCAGGGCCCCGCCGATCAATCCGCCCGCGAAAACCAGCACGCCGTAGAGCCATAACGTCTTGTTCATAGGCACGATCTGAGCCGCAGGCACGGTGGGAATGCAAGCATCGTGCGCGTTCGCAAAAAAGGCCGCTCGCGAGCGGCCCCCACACGCCGGAACAACCCATTGAAGAGGAGTTTCGTGCACCGCGTTCTGTCATTTTTTGCAGGGGCCGTTCGTGAACAGTGAACAGCCCTTTCTTTTTCCGAACGCGTCCTCACGGCGCGCGATCCGGCGGGCGCATCGCGTAGACCCGCGTCAGCTTGACCTCGAGCTCGATCACCTGGCGCGGATTTCCGCTTTGCGCCGCGCGCGCAGGGCGCAAGCTGCCCGCCACCTCACGCGCCACGCCGTAAACGATCGCGGCCGCGCCGTCGGCGCGCCAGGTCGTGAACGCTACGCGCGGATTGGCCGCAATATCGCGCCTGCGCAGCGTGTTGTCGTAGATCACGAGATGCATCCGGACACCGTCAAGGCGCGCATGCACCGGCGCGATATGCGGGCCGCCGCTTTCACCCGTCGTCGCCATAGCAACCAACCGCACGCTCTCCCAGAACTCGACGAACTCCTCCGCTCTCATCTGCCGCGCCGGATAGGCGAGCGAATCCGCCGCCGCGGGGCCGGCCGACGCGGCGCTGCGATCGATAAGCTTTTGCAGAGCCTGCAAATCCGCCGAGCGGCCGCCGTGCGAGCTCTTGTCGTCACGTGTCATCGTGCCGCTTCTCCTCACTCGAGTCCGCTTGCTGACTCGTTCCCTCTTCAGTCATCTTGAGCGAAGGCTGCCGGAGTCGAAGGATCTCGCGCGGTCCTCGGCGCGTAAATCCAGCGGTGTTACGTTATCCTGAACCTCAGCTACGCCGCGTCGGTGAGGCTCTCTTCTTTTTGTCATCCCGAGCGAAGGCTGCCGGAGTCGAGGGACCCGGATCCCTTTGTGCCGAGACCTTAGCAACGTGCGCTCAGAAAGATCGGGGTCCTTCGACTCCCGCAGCGCTCACTCAGGATGACAGAAGAAGGAGCTTCCGCTCAATAAAGTCACTGGCAGAAAAGGCACCTGCGGCTTACCTTGCGGCGCTTTCCGAATAAATTCAAAAATTCTCGCGACGACAATTTGTTTTAAACTACTTACTAATGGGATATTGCCTTAGCGGCGGGCTGACGCGCGTGACGGCGCCGGGCCGGGCAAGCCGTCGTAGACCAGCGCGCGGCCGTCGGAATGGAAACCCATCGCGGCCAGCGCACCGACCCGCGTCGAGGCAAGTGCTGGCGTGCCGTCGATCGTCTCGACCATCACTTTGCGCCTGAGCTCGATAAGCGCTCCCACGGCGGCCGAGAAGGCCTCGTCATCGAGCGCGTCGAGGCTGACTAGTGCGCGTCCCGCAAGTCCGAGCATCACGCGCCCGCCCCGCAACACGACGAAGTTGCCAGCCCCGCGCGCGATGCCGGATCCGGGCAGCACCGCACCGTAGGGATTGGCCGGATCGGCCGCGCTGAGCGTCACCGGATGCTCGCGCGCGGGGTTGAGATTGCGTGACTGCGCGAGCATTTCGAGCGCGGCGGGAAGTGCGTATTGCTCGCCCGAGAGCGCGCGAACGAAATAGCCGCGCCGGATCGATCCTGCGTACTCCATCCTGCGAAGCGCAAACGAGATTTCGTGCCATGCCATCGGCTCGCTCTCAAGTCCGAGCATTTCGCGCGTCACGATTCCGTTGCGCTTAAGCAGCGTCTCGGCGCGCTCGCGCGCCGAGTCCCGGGCCAAGTCGCGTGCGATGTCGCGTTCCGAGGCGCGCGCGTCAGCGCGCGCCTCGGAACGTGTCTCGCCGCTGCGAGGCGTCGCCGTCGCTGCCCCCATGACCGCGGTCGCGGGGGCAGCGACGGCGCTGCCGATAGCCGTGCCTGCGCCGGGCACGTGCGCTGCCGCTTGCGCAGCAGGGCCGCTGCTCAACTCCGACCAGCGTCCGGTCACGCTGGAGCGCAGACGCGCGCGCAGCGCCGCGTCGTGGCGGGCGCGGCGATGGGCTCCCGGGGCCATCGCACGCACCGCCTCGGGCGCAGCCCACAACAGGCGGAGCGGCGCGAAACTATCATTGGAGACGCGGCCGGCGGCCGCGAGGCGCCATAGCGCCGCGAGCGCCGTCCGCTCCGCCAGCCCGGCGCGCTCGGCGAGTTGGTCGAGATACTGCGCACCGCCCGCGGCGAGCGCGAGGAAAACGCGCTGCTCGTCGCGGTCGGTGAGTTCGGCGGCGGCGGAGTTCGCCGCCGCTTCGTCGAAACGCGCGGCGCCGGCGCGCCGGCGGCGCAGGAACGTGATTCGCGCCGGTACTTCGTCAACGGCGTCCTCGCCCGGCACCGCCGCCCAGACCACTTCGCCGCCAAGACAAAGCAGGTCGAGCCATTCGGGGCGATAGCCGGGAATTCGCGCCGGCAGGATCGCACGTTCCCACAACTCCGGGCTGAGCGCGACGCCGGAGAGCTGTTCCAGCACGGCGGCGACGCCGGATTGGTCGGCCGCGATTCCCGCGCCGCCCACATGATTCCATCGCATCCGAAAGGCGGCGTACTCGTGGTCGGCGCACGGCTCGGTTTCGGCGCGCAGCCGGCTAAGGGTCAAGCGATGGATTTTCTCCAGGTTGTAGCGGTCGCACCATTGCTCAGGGCTGGCCGTGACGGCTCCGGCGGTGACGGCGCGGCCACGCGATGCGCCGAGCGCCGCGCGGCGGGGCGTGAAGTGCCCGCGGAAGATCAGCCCCTCGGCTTCGAGCGCCAGCAGATGCTTCTCCAGCGTCGCCGGCGCCATCTTCAAATGCTCGGCGAGTTCCGCGATCTCGACCGGTCCCGACGTTGCCATCGCGCGACGCACGATTTCGCGCTCGGCGTCGTCCGCTTCCAGAGCGGGCGCGCCGGATACCTCGACGGGCGGCGGCGCCTCGGCATGGCGCTCGAAAATTGCTTCGGGATAGGCGGCCGCAAAGAGCGCGGCATCTTCACTTGCAATCAGCATCTCGGGTGCGCCGGACGAAAAGCGCGCGCGCACTATGCGGCCCTCGCGCTCAAGCGCGGAAAGCATCGCGTTCGCCTCGCCCGCCACGCGTTCCTCCAGGGCGCCGGCCGCGAGCGCGCCGTGCGCGCGAATCAATTGGTAAAGTTCGTCGCGATCGCGCGCGCGGCGCGCCATCGCACGGCCACTTACCTCGGCCTCGACGCCCTCGACCGCTTCGGCGGCGAGCATCGCGGACAGGTCTTCGGTGCGCAGCACGTCTTCGGCCATCGCGCGATTGAGCGAGACGGTGCGGCTGCGCCGGTTGGCGCGCTCGCCGTCGTCGAGGAACGAGTAGTCCCACGCGAGCAGGATCCGATGGGTGAAGACCGAGGGCGCAATCGCGTCGACGGTCACGACCCGCGTCGCGCCCTGCTCGATCGCGCGGAGCAGTTCTTTAATACAGCCGATATCGGTCGATTCGGTGAGGCACTCGTGCATCGTCTCGGTGGCGATGAAGTGGGCGGGCAATTCGACGTCGGGCGGGCGATTTTCCAGGCACGCCTCGCGCCCGGGGAAAATCGCGGCGGCGATTTCTTGCGAGCGCAGGCGCTGGATCCACGCCGGCACCTTGCGCCCACGCGACGAACGCATGACCGCGAGCGCGCGCGTCGCGACGTGGCGCATGCGCACCTCAAACATCGGCGCGGCCAGCAGCGCCTGTTCGAGCACGTGGCGCACCGTGCGCGAAGAAATCATCGCCATCAGCGACTCGAGCGGAAAGCTATGGCGCGCGTTGAGGGCGAGCAGCACCGCGTCATCGATCGCGGAGGCCTGGATTTCGAAGTCGAACGACTGACAAAGGCGTTTGCGGAGCGCCAGTCCCAGCCCGCGGTTTACGCGCATGCCGAACGGCGAGTGAATCACCACCTGGGTTCCGCCAAGACCGTCGAAGAAGCGCTCGACCACGATCGTGCGCTGGTTGGGTATCGCGCCGAGCGCACTGTGGCCGCGGCGCACGTAGTCAATCGCCTGGCGCGCCGCGCGCTCGTCCATCGCACATTCTCCGGAAAGAAACGCGGCGGCGGCGGCTTCATCGCCGCGCGCGATACGCTCGAAGATTTCACCGCGCAGCTCCGACACTTCGGAAGAGAGCGCGGGCGAGCGCCCCGCCGCCTCGGTCTGCCAGAACGGCAGCGACGGCGCCATCCCGGGCGCCGGTTCGACCAGGAAACGGTTGCGCGAAATTCCGAGCACCCGCCACGGCATCGAGCCGAGCGCGAAGATGTCGCCGCGCGAGGACTCCTGGGCGAAGTCCTCTTCGACGTCGCCTATTTTGCGCCCCTGCGATTCGATCACCACGTCGAGGTTGCCGCTTTCCGGAATCGTGCCGCCCGAGGTGATCGCGGCCATACGCGCGCCGCGCCGTGCGCGCACGCGCGCGCCGGTTCGGTCGTAAAAGATTTTCGGCGCCGCGCCCTGGATCCGCGCCGGCAGTTCAGCCGCCATCTGATCGAGCAAATGGGCGAGCGAGGCGCGGTCAAGGTCGGCGAAGTTGTATGCGCCGCGCAGCAGGCGCAGCAGGTCGGCCTCGCCGATTTCGTCGTCTTCGGCGGCGATCGCAACGATTTGCTGCGCCGCGACGTCGAGGCATCCGGTGGGAATCTCGACCTCGTCGAGCCGCCCGTGGCGAATCGCGCGCACCGCGGCGGCACATTCGAGCAGGTCGTCGAGCGTGAGCGCGAACAGGCGCCCTTTCGGCGTCGCGTCGAGTTGATGGCCCGAGCGGCCGATCCGCTGGATCGCGGCCGAGATGCTCTTGGGCGTGTCGATCTGGCAGACCAGCTCGACCGCGCCGACGTCGATACCCAACTCCAGCGACGAGGTCGCGACCAGCGCGCGCAGCTCACCGCGCTTAAGCCGCTGCTCGGCCTCCAGCCGCTCGGCGCGCGCGAGACTTCCGTGATGCGCCAGCACGGCGTCGTTGCCGAGGCGCTTTTGCAGGTTGAGCGCGATCCGCTCGGCCCATCGGCGGCTCAACGTGAAGACCAGGGTCGTACGATGCTCCCTGACCAGTGCGGCGACCGCGTCGTACATCGCCTCCCAGTGCTGATGGGTCGCGAGCGCGCCCAGGTCAGGCCCCGGCGCGATCACTTGGAGGTCCATCCGGCGCGCGCGATCCTCAGACCCTTGGGCGTGCACCACTTTGACCGCGCGCGGGCGGCGCGCGCCGTCCGCATCGGTGTCCGAGCCAGCGAGAAACCCGGCCAGCCGCTCGATAGGGTTGAGTGTCGCGGAGAGCCCGATCCGCGCGGGACGCGGCGCGCCGGTCGCGCGCACCATCCGCTCCAGCCGCTCCAGCGTGAGCATCAGATGCGCGCCGCGCTTGTTGGGCGCGAGCGCGTGCAACTCATCCACGATCACGTAGCGCACGGCGCTTAAGCTTTGACGAAAGCGCGGCGAGGTCAGCAGAATGAACAGCGACTCGGGCGTGGTGACGAGGATATGGGGCGGTCGGCGAAGCATCGCCGAGCGCTCGTTGGCGGGAGTGTCGCCGGTGCGGAGCCCCGCGCGCACTTGAAGCATTGGTTTAACTTTATCGGGATCTCGTTCAGCCGCTGCCATTCGATGCGCCGTCTGGCGAATTCCGGCCAGCGGCTCTTCGAGGTTGACCCGGATGTCGTTGGCGAGCGCCTTGAGCGGGGAGACATAGAGTACCGAGACGTGGTCGCCGAGTTCGCCGCGCTCGGCATCGCGGAACAGCCGGTCGATAGCCCACATGAAGGCGGCGAGCGTCTTGCCGCTGCCGGTGGGCGCGCACAGCAGCACGTCATGGCCGGGCGGCGCGTCGCATCCGGCGATTACCGGCCATCCCAGGGTTTGCGCCGGCGAGGGATTGCCGAAACGCTCGGCGAACCAGGCGCGAACGGCTGGATGAAAAGCCTCGAGCACTGAAATCATCGTTCAGTAATTATAGCATCTGCCTTGCTCGATCCCGCAGGCTGCCAAAAAAAGGAGGCGCGCCGCGCCAGATGATCTTCCCCTACTCTCTTCCCGAGCTTGACCTCAGCGCTCCATTTGACCGCTACCGCGCCGTCGTGCTTCCGGAATGGATCGATCTTTACGGCCACATGAACATGGCCGTGTACGTAACCGTCTTCGATCAGGCGGCCGACGTGATGTGTGCTCTGCTCGGAGTGGGCCCGCTCTACACGCAGCACGAACTCGGCATGGTGTTCGTGCTCGAAACCCATCTCACCTACGCGCGCGAGCTCCGTCTCGGTGCGCCATTGCGAGTCACTTCACAAATTCTCGATTACGACGCCAAGCGCCTGCATCTCTTTCATCATATGTATCATGGCGACGAGGGATGGCCGGTCGCGACCAACGAAGTGCTCATGATCAACGTCGACTACGAGACGCGGCGGACCGCGCTGTGGCCGGATGAGACGATGCGCCGGCTCGGTCTGATGGCGGCCGCGCATCGGGCGTTGCCCAGGCCTGAAAATGCCGGGCGCATTATCGGCATCAAGCATCGGCATTAAGAGTGACCGCAGCCGCATCCAAAGCCGGCGACGTCCAGGAATAAAAGCGCTAGTAGATACCGGGAATCAGGCGCGAGGTCCTGGCGCAGTACGTCTCGTACTCGTCGCCAAACTGCGAGCGCAGCAGCCGCTCTTCCGCACGGATGCGGGCGAGCAGCGGCAGCATCGTGAGTGCAGTGAGCAGCACGCCGACACCCGAACGAAACGCCAGGCCCCATCCGAGCGAGTTGACGAACAACCCCAGGTAGCTGGGATGCCGGATCAGACCATAGACGCCGTTGGTGACCAGGGTGTGCCCGGGCTGGATCGCGACCAACCCGCTGAAGCGGTTGCCCAGCACAAAGACCGGCCAGAGCCGCAGCACACCACCGGCAGCGAAGAGAACGACACCGAGCCATCGGATCGTATCGCCGTCGATCGTCCAGAAGTCGATGCGGTCCGTATAGGCCGGCAGATACGCGTCCAGCAGCCCAAGCACTCCAAAAGCTGCTAGGACCCAGCGGTTGTCACGATCTTCGCGCACACCGGGGCTCAAATTGCCGCCGGCGAAAAGCGCCGCGCCCGACACCGCGAAGAATACGATCGCGAGCGCGGTCAGCGGCGGGGAGGAGAAGAACTCCGCAAGCCCGCCCCGGCCGATGACGGCCACCGCAAAATAAGCAGCGGTGGCGAGGAGGATGAGCGTCCATCTGACGGCTGATGTCATCATCGCCGGTTCGCCTGCTACGCTCCTTGTAGCAATCGCCCCGCCGTCAGGAGGAGAAACATGCCTCACACGATAGCCGAAATGCGAGCGCTCGCGGAGCAGTGGATGGCCGCCTGGAACGCCGGAGATCTCGGCCGGATCATGGATCACTACGCGGCAGATGTTGAGTTTGAGGCGAATACGGTCGTTCGTCGTTGGCAGAAAGCCGACGGCAAACTCCTCGGTCTCGCTGAACTCCGCGAGCATTTCCGGCTTGGATTGGAACTTGTCCCTAACCTGCATTTCGAGCTGGAAGATATGTTCTCGGCCCCAAGCGGCTACGCCGTACTGTATCGCCGCGAAAATGGCAATCGGGTGCTGGACGTGGTTGAGCTTGATCATGAAGGAAAGGCGCGGCGCGTGAAGGCCTTCTACGCCGCGGAGCAGAACTAACCTTCCGTGCTCGCAGGACAACTCGCACTTATTGCCGCCGCTGTGTTTATCGGGGCGGCTGTCTACGTGAACGTCGCCGAGCAACCCTCGCGTCTGGAGCTCGATGACGGGGCGCTGCTGACAGAATGGAAATCCGCCTATGGGCGTGGCCTGGTGATGCAGGCACCGATCGCGCTCGTCGGGTCTCTCCTGGGCTTATTGGCGTGGTGGGAAACGAACGACTGGCGCTGGTTTTTCGGCGCGATGGTCCTGGTTGCCAACTGGCCTTACACGCTGTTCGCCGTCATGCCAGCCAACAGGCAGCTCAAGGCTATCGACCCCACCAGCGCGGGATCGACCAGCCGCACGCTAATTGAACAATGGGGCAGATTGCACGCCGTACGTTCCGCGCTCGGCTTCGCCGCGACGCTCATCTTCCTGTGGGCAGGGAGCGCGCGCGGCGCCTACGACTTCAGCAGTTCGGGCAGACGCTGGGTAAATTCGCTGCGCGAGAGCGTCAGCTCGAATCCGGCCTCGCGCGCCGCGCCCAGCGCCTTGAGGTCGACGTGCGAGGCGAAGCCGATAAGCCGCGCGGCGGGCGCCGCAACGCGCATCGCGCCCGCGGTCTCGACCGCGGGAAAGAGCGGGTCGGCGAGATCGACGAAGATCATCGCCGGCACCTCCTCGGCGCATCGCGCGTTGGCCTCCTCCAAAGAACTCGCGTACACGACGGCGATACCGACGGCGTGGGATACAGCGTCCACCTTGGAGCGAAAAAACAGGTCGTGCATGAGGCCGAGGATTCGAGTCATACGCTATTGCTCCCTGAAACGCGCGGCGGAAAACGCGCTGAATTCTACCGCGGGGCGGCGCCCCTTGACCAAATCGGCGATAATCTCGCCGGTAATTGCGGAAAGCAGGATGCCGCTTCGAAAGTGTCCTGCCGCCCACAGCACGTTGGACACGCTAGGCGAGAAGCCGAGCACGGGCAGGAGGTCGCGAGTGGCGGGACGCAATCCGGCCCAGGCCTCGCGAAAGGCCGCAGCGCCGAGGGTCGGCACGATCGCGGCCGCGCCGCGCACTATCTTGTCGAGTCCCGCCAGCGTGACGCTCTTGTTGTAGCCGGCCTCCTCCATGGTCGACCCTGCGAGCAAGCGTCCGTCGCGCCGCGGCACCACGTAGCCGCGCAGCGAAAATAGCGCCGGGCCGATAGTTTCGGGCGCAACCTCAAAGCATACGATCTGGCCGCGCACGGGATGGAGCTTCACGCGGTCGGCCTCAAGGCCGCGAATCTCGCCCGCCCATGCACCGGCCGCGTTGACCACGACGTCGGCCTCGAAAGTCGAGCCGTCGTCCATCAGAACTCCGACAGCGCGTTTCCCGCGAGTCGCCAGCGCCTCGACGCGCGCGCCTTCGACGAATTCGGCGCCCGCCTTGCGCGCGGCGGCGTAGGCCTGCGTGAGCTTGCGATTGTCGGTGCGCCGATTGGTTGGCATGTGGATCGCGTAAACGGCTTCCGGCGAGAGCATCGGCTCGACCCGACGCGCCTCGGCGCCGCTTAGCTCCTCCAGCGGAGCGCCGACGCTTCGCTGCCAGCGGGCGCGCCGCTCGAGTTGTACGCGCTCGTCCGCGTCCAGGGCGACGTAGAGAATTCCGGCGCGGTCATACTCGGGATCGACGCCGCCCTCGCGCACCAGGCGATCGACGATCCCGTCGAAGGTGTCGCGGGCCTTCATGCAAAAATCGAAGAACGGGCCGGGACCCTCGGCTTCGGCCTGTGGCGCAATCATCCCGGCCGCGGCCCACGACGCTTCCTGGCCGACCCGGCCGCGCTCGAGCACCGTGGTGACGACGCCCTCGGCAGCCAGGCGCCATGCCACCGAGCATCCGATGATACCGCCGCCCATAACGATCGCCTTCAATTCGCTGTACTCCCTGCCACTGTCGCGCGCAGATGCACGCATCCACGAGCTTTAGCTTAGCTGCGTCGAAGGTGGCGCGAAAGGAGAAGACCCAACGGTGTGAAAGAACCGACTGCGATGCTAGAAATGCTAAAAATTCTCACTCCAGGACCGTTAGCGGGTGATAAAGAAGCCGCCTTTCTTAAAGCGGCCGCATCGGGCTCTGCCCCGTGGAGGAACGCCATGGCGAAGGTCATCCCAAAGGTTGTCCGCGCGATCGAAACCAAGCTCATCCATTCCGGCGAGCCGGACCCGCGGATCGGTGGCGCGGTCGCGATGCCGATTTTCCAGTCGGCGACCTTCGCCTATCGCGGCGAGCACAACTACCACGATCTCCGCTATATCCGGCTGAGCAACACGCCCAATCACGAGGTGCTGCATCGCAAGCTGGCGGCGCTCGAGAATGCCGAGGCGGCGCTGGTGGCGGGGAGCGGGATGGCAGCGATTTCGACCACGATGCTGGCGCTGCTCGGTGCGGGCGACCATCTGCTGGCCCAGGATTGCCTTTACGGTGGCACCCACGACCTACTCACGGCCGATCTGCCGGCGCTGCAGATCAGCACGGATTTCATCGACGCCAACGACCCGTCTTCATGGCGCGAACAACTTACGGAGGGCACTCGCGCGATCTACGTCGAGACGATTTCCAATCCGCTGATGAGCGTGCCCGATCTGAACGCGGTGGTCGAATTCGCCACCGCGCACGGGCTCGTTTCCATCATAGACAACACCTTCGCGAGCCCGGTGAACTTCCGCCCGGCGGAGGCCGGCTTCGATCTGTCGCTGCACAGTTGCACCAAGTATCTGAACGGCCACACCGATATAGTGGCCGGCGCCGTGATCGGGCGCGCCAGCCTGGTAGAGAAGGTGGCGCACAAGCTCAACCATCTGGGCGGCGTCCTCGATCCGCATGCCTGCTTCCTGCTGCATCGCGGGATGAAGACCCTGGCGGTGCGCGTGCGCTATCAGAACGAGAGCGCCCTCAAGATCGCGCGCTTCCTGGAAGCCCATCCCAAGGTCCGGCAGGTCAACTATCCGGGACTCGAGAGCAGCCCCGATCATCTGCGCGCCTGCGAGGTGCTCGACGGCTTCGGCGGGATGCTGAGCTTCGAGCTTGAGGGCGGCGTGCCCGCCGCCGACAGTTTTATCGACCATGTAACGCTGCCCATCTCGGCGCCCAGCCTGGGAGGAGTCGAGAGCCTGATCACGCGGCCGGCGACGACGTCGCATTCCGGGATGACAGCCGAAGAGCGCTCGCAGGCGGGAATCGCGGAGGGCTTGATCCGGTTCTCAGTGGGGCTCGAAGCGACCGAGGATCTCATCGAGGACTTTACGCTCGCGCTTGCCGTCTGCTGATCGCGGCCCACGCTGCTAAACGCCCGTTCGCTTGCGGCGCGCTTTGTGCTCCCAACTTAAGAGTAAGGGGGCAAACAGCGCCGCTGTGTCTATCTCGAGACATAGCGGGGCTCTCACTGTCTCATTTCTCATACAAAACGAAACACTGTGCCGGCGATGAGCCAGCGGCGCTATTTTTAGCGGCCGCTAGCGCCATGAACGGCTTAGACCGGATAAGGAAACAATCGCGCTTGTTATTACGAATTGGTACCATGATGCGGCTCTTGTGTGCGGGCGGGCCGTTGACCAGGAGGCGGGGAACGTTCTCGATGGCGGTCAGGAAACCGGTAGACTCCACCGTGGACGCGCGGACGTCTGCTGATGCCCCAATCTCCCTGGTGCCGGCTCCGGCCACGGAACAAGCCGCAGGCGAGCGTGGGGGGCCGACCGGGGCTTTCGGCCCCGGCTCGAGAATCTGGAGTTTCAATCTGCGCCTAATGCGCGCGGGCGCAGCCCTGCTGGTCTGTTTCGAGATCGTATATTTCATCCTCGATAGTTACATTTCCCCACCGTTAACGCCGGCAACCACAATGCTGCACGTTTGCGCCGTGGCCATCACCGCGCTCGCGCTGGCGCTCACGACGTCGAAGTGGTTCGAGCGCTACTGGCGGCCGGTCTGCTTTGCGAACCTGTTCGCGATCTATGGCCTCACGTTGGCGATAATCCTGCTCACTGGCGATATTGAGCAGCTTTCCATCACCGTAGCTTTTGGCCTGATCGGAGCGGCAGCGCTAGTGCCATGGTCGAGCGGCTGGCAGGCGGGGCTGAGCGTGAGCGCGTCCGGGATGATGGTAATGCCGTCATTGATACGTGCACCTGGTGGTCCCGTGACTTTTTACCGATTGGCTGGAGTGCTCGTAGCAGCAGCGCTGGGGCACTTTATTCTACTGATGCGCGCGCGGCACCGGGCCGAACTGGCTGGATGGATGGACAGTCTGCGCAAGAGCCATCAGGAGTTGGCGGATGCGCTCGTGCAGAGCGCTACGATCATGGCCGAGCGCGAGTTGGCCGAGCGCCGCCTGCGCGAGGGCGAGGAGATGCTGCGCAAGGTGTTCGACGCCGCCCCAGACAACATCGCCATCACCCGCATGTCCGACGGCGCAACGCTCGAGGTCAACCGCGAGTTTCTCAAGACCGGCTACACCCGCGAAGAAGTCCTCGGGGTCTCGACCGCCAGGATCGGGCGATGGCCGCGCGGGCAGCTTCGCGCGCTGGTGGGCGAGCTCCGCGCACGCGGCACCGTGCGCAACTTCGAGACCGAGCTGCGCAACAAGGATGGCCGGCTGGTGCCGAGCCTCATTGCCGCGACCCTGGTGGAATTGGGCGGCGAGCAGTGTGTCATCTCGATGGCGCGCGACATCAGCGAGCTCAAGCAGACCGAGCGCGAGCTAATTACCGCGCGCGAGGCGCTCGCGGTCGAGCTGCGGGAGCTGGAGATGAACCGGCGCCAGCTTGTCAGCAGCGAGGACAAGCTGCGCAAAGTGCTTGCGGCCACCGGCGATACGATTACGCTTAACCGCCTCAAAGACGGCCACTATCTCGATGTCAACCAGGCTTTCTGCGACGTAACCGGCTACACCCGCGAGGAGTCACTCGGACGCAGCGCGATAGAAATGGGTCTGTGGCACGATCCGGTGCAGCTACGGCAGCTGTTGCATCTGCTCAAGACCGAGGGGCGGGCGCGCAACCTCGAATGCACCTTCCGAATAAAGGACGGGCGTCTGGTCGAACACCTGGTTTCTGCCTCGCTGATAAGACTGGACGGAGAAACCTGCATCGTCGCGGCTACGCGCGACGTGAGCGAGATCAAGCGCACCGAGCGCGACTTGCGCGCCGTGCGCGAAGCGCTTTCGGCCGAAGTGCATCAGTTGGAAGCAAGCCAGGCCCGGCTGCGTAGCGAAATCGCCGAGCGCGAATTGGCGCAGCGCCGCGTGCAGGAGAGCGAACGGACGCTGCGCCGGATTTTAGACGCCAGCCCCGATGCGATGACGATCAGACGCCTGAGCGATGGCCGCTATATCGAACTAAACAAGGCATTTGAAGCGATCTGCTATACCCGCGATGAGGCGCGGGGCAAAACCGCCGAAGAGTTGGGCCTCTGGGTCGATCCGGACAAGTTCAGAATCTACTACGAGCAGCTCAAAGCGGAAGGGCAGGTCCGCAACCTGGAGTTTGAGTTCCGCGCGCGCGACGGCCGGATCATTCCGGCTCTGGTTTCGGCGGTGGTGGTGGAACTCGGCGGGGAACCGTGTGTGGTATCGAGCGCGCGCGATATCAGCCGGCTCAAGCAAACCGAGCGCGAGCTGATCGCCGCGCGCGAGGCGGCGCTGGCGGCCTCGCAAGCGAAGTCGCATTTCCTCTCCGTCATGTCGCACGAAATTCGCACCCCGATGAATGCGATCCTCGGCATGGCCGACCTGTTGTGGGAGACCCCGCTCAGCGCCGAACAGCGCCGTTACCTCGATACCATGCGCAACAATAGCGCTTCGCTGCTCAACCTGATCAACGGCATCCTCGACCTCTCCAAGATCGAGAGCGGACGGCTCAGCCTGGAGCGCGCCGACTTTGACCTGCTCGAGCTGGCCGAAGAAGTGATGGAAACGCTCGGCGTGCGCGCGCACGAAAAAGGCCTCGAACTCGCGTTGCGCATCGCGTCCACATTCCCCACGGCGCTCAACGGCGATCCGCTGCGCCTGCGCCAGATCCTGATCAACCTGCTCAGCAACGCAATCAAGTTTACCGAGCACGGGGAAGTAACGCTGACTATCGACGCTGTAGACTCCGCGGAGATCGGCGAATCCCAGGGTCTACAGGCTAAGGCCGAAGGAGCCGCCGCCTCCGGCAACGGCGGCCCGTCGCGCAGGCGCCAGGCGCTCCGCTTCGTGGTCCGCGACACCGGCATCGGCATCCCCGCCGACCGCCAACAGGCGGTTTTCTCGACCTTCACCCAGGCCGATTCGACAATCACCCGCAAATATGGCGGCAGCGGCCTGGGACTGGCGATCGTCAAACGCCTGGTCGAACTGATGGACGGCGAGATCGCGGTCGAAAGCCGTCCGGGCGAGGGCAGCGCTTTCAGCTTCACCATCGCGCTCGAACTTCAATCCGTCGCCGCTGCCGCGGGACCGACGCTCGCCGGCAGGGCGCGCCTGGCGGAAAAGCGAGTGCTGTTGGTGGACGACTCGCAGACGAGCCGTGCCATCCTGACCGAACTGATCGGGCTCGCCGGCGCCGAGGTCTTCGTAGCGTCGGACGGCGCCGGCGCGTTGGACGAGCTCGCGCGGGCGCGCGCGGCCGGACGGCCCTACGACGCGGTTGTGGCCGACAACCGGATGCCGCCGCCTGACGGAGCCGCGGTCGCGCAACAGGTGATGGACGAACCGCATACGCCGCGCGAGGCGATCGTGCTGATGGTGACGGTAAACGATCTCAACGCGCAGCTCGGACGGTTGCGCGAGCGCGGCCTGCAAGAAAGCCCGCGCTGCCGCTACCTGCTCAAACCCGTGCGGCGCGCGGACCTGTGGACGATACTCGCCGCGGCGTGCTCCGGCACCGTCAACGAACGCGTCTATCGCAATGGCATGGACGCGGCGGCCGCTGTCGATCATGCGGCGCGGTCCGACTCCTTCATCCAACGCGGGGCGGCGCGCACCGCCACCGCCCTGGTCAACAAACCGCTTCGAATTCTGCTGGCGGAAGATTCCCCCGACAATCGGCTCCTGGTCGAAGCCTATCTGAAAAATACTGCGTACCGGCTCGACCACGCCGATAACGGCGAGGTCGCGGTGCGCAAGTTCGCGACCGGCCACTACGACGTGATTTTGATGGACATCGAGATGCCCGTGATGGACGGCTACGAGGCGATCGCCGAGATTCGCCGCCTCGAGCAGAGCGACCATCGGCGCACCACGCCGATCATCGCCCTGACCGCCTCGGCCCAGGATGAGGCCGTCCGGCGGAGCTTGCAAATGGGCTGCGATGCGCATGTGATTAAGCCCGTGAAACGCTCGACCCTGCTCGATGCGATCAGCGACGCTGTCAAGCCGGCGCCGCAGACCGCGTACTCCGCGACCGATGCGGGCGGCGACAGCGCCGAGGGCGCCGCTGCGAAGGTTTCCGCGCAACCGATCGTCGTTCAGATCGATCAGGACCTGAGCGACCTCGTTCCGGGATTCCTCGCGCGCAAACGCGACGACGCCCGCGCCGTCCTGGCCGCGGTGGAACACGGCGACTCCGAAGCCGTCGCGCGGCTCGGCCATAAGATGAAAGGCGAAGGCGGCAGCTACGGGCTCGATGCGGTAACCGACCTCGGCCGTGAACTCGAGCAGGCGGGCAAGGATCGCGACTTCGACGCGGCGCGGCGTCTGGGACGGGACCTGATGAACTTCCTCGAACGGCTCGAGATCGTTTACCGTCCCATGGAGGATTGATTTCACTTTCGGTTGATTGATTTTTCACCTCGCACTCACCCTGGCGCCTTGTGGATTTACGCTCATTGCGCTCGCGCCGCGCGCTGGATCACGCCTCCCGCCTCGAATAACGTCCAAGCGCGATGCGCCCCGAATCCGTTCCAACATCCACCAAAATCGAGCACGCGGCGCTCAGCGCCGCGCGTGCGGCCGGCCGGGTCCATCTCCGGCGCCTAAGCCGCATCAGGGTCACCCGCAAGACCAACGCGATCGATCTGGTGACCGAGGCCGACCACGAGTCGGAGCGCGTCGTCATCCGCACCCTCAGCCGCGCCTTTCCCGGCCACGCGATCCTCGCCGAAGAGAGCGGCGCGAACGCACGCACGAGCGAGCATCGATGGATTATCGATCCGCTCGACGGTACCACCAACTTCGCGCATGGCTTTCCGCAGTTCTGCGTGTCGATCGCCTACGAGCGCCACGGGCGGCTTGAGCTTGGCGTGGTGTTCGACCCCCTCAAGCGCGAACTGTTCGTCGCGGCGCGCGGCCGCGGCGCACGGCTCAATGCGCGGCCAATCCACGTGAGCGTGACGCCGTCGCTCGATCGCGCGCTGCTCGCGACCGGCTTTCCCTACGACCGGCGCGAGCGGCGCAACTTCTATTTCACCTTCTGGGAGGCCTTTATGATGCGCACGCAGGGCGTGCGGCGCACGGGCTCCGCTGCGCTGGATCTCTGTTACGTCGCCTGCGGGCGGGTCGACGCGTTCTGGGAATTCGGCTTGCGGCCGTGGGACGTGGCGGCCGGCGCGCTGATCGTCACCGAGGCGGGCGGCCGCGTGACCAATCTCGACGGCTCGACGTTGGATCTCGACGCGCGCAAGATCCTCGCAAGCAACGGCAAGGTGCATCGCGCGATGCGCGAGACGATCGCGAAAGCCTGGCCCGAGGCCAGCCGGCGCGAGCTCGAGGGCCGCGCCGCGCCATAATGCGCCCTTCCCTTTCGGCATCGGTCCGATGGCTGCCCGTCACGTGAACCGCTTAGTCGCGGCATTCATGGTTATGAAATGTGACGTTCATCATAACGGCGCAGAATTCGGTGAAACTTCCAAAAATTGCTTGCTTCGTCGAGGGGTGCGGTTTAAGGTCATTTTCGTGCCCAATAAGCAGCCTTGATGTGTCTTGCGCATTAGCGAGTGAAAATCAGGAAGGGGAACAATGAGAAAGCTCACGAGATTTGTCGCGAGCCTCGCGATTGTCGGCCTGGCGATGGCTCCACTTTTGCGCACGAGTGCCCTGGCCCAGGAAAGTAAGTCGCCGCTCTCGGTGGCAGCCGACGACGGCAGCAGCATCCACATCTTTCCGACGGTAGACGGAGCAACCACCCTCGCCCCGCTTCTCGCGCCCACGGGACCGCTGGAATACTTCGGCGGTTCGGTGATGGTGAATCCCACGATTTACGCCATCTTCTGGGATCCCCCCACACTGCAGACCGGAGCGCCGACGAGCATGTCGGCAACCTACCCGCCTATAGTGAAGAGAATGCTGAGGGATTATCCCGGACACGGTATCGATAACAACAACACCCAGTATTTCCAGATCGTCAGTGGAATCACGACCTACATCCACAACACCGGCACCTGGGGCGGCGCCTTCGTCGATACCTCACCCTATCCGGCCTCGGTATGCACAGACCCGCAGACGCCGGGCAACTGTCTGACGAACACTCAGCTTCAACATGAGATCAAAAAAGTCCTCGCCCTTAAGGGATGGACCGGAGGGATCAACCATCTATTCCTGCTCTTCACTTCGGAAGGCGAGGGCTCATGCACCAGTTCCTCAAGTACGGTCTGTGCATACAATCCACCGAATGGGTATTGCGGCTACCACAGTGCGTTCTTCAACGCAGTGGGTACCCCGATCATTTACACGAACCAGCCGTACGGCGAGCTCACTCATTGCCAGGCACCGAGCATTCCGTCGCCCAACGGCGACGCCGTGGCTGACGCTGCCGCGAGCATCGCCGCCCATGAAGTGACGGAGTCGATCACGGATCCACTGCCGGGAAGCGGCTGGGTGACTGCTTCCGGCAATGAGATCGGCGATCTGTGCGCCTACAACTACGGCCCACTCTCGTGGGCCTCGGGTAATGCCAACGAGATGTGGAACGGCGACTTTTTTGTGCTGCAGCAGATGTTCGACAATCACGTTGGCGGCTGCGTCCAGGTCGGCCCCTAAGCCGTGCCGAAGCGGGCTCGATTGCGTCGGGCTCAATTGCTTCGCTGACGCCCGCTGCCGGTATGGTCCTCAGACTGGCAGCGGCTTCGTCTGGAGCATTGCTCGGTGAAAGATGTTCGCGCTCTCCTCGGCAGGCAGGCTCAGAGTTCACGGCCGCCGGTCTTCAATCCCCACGGCGCGAGCAATAGACAGAACGTGCCGATCGCGACTGGCGCGAGCGAGACCGCTGCGATTCCGGTGCGGTCCCACGCCGCGCCGCCCAGCAGCGGCACCAGGAAGGCCATCCCATAACCGATCGTGAACATGCCAGCGGAAATTCGATGAACGTCGCCGGGAGTCTCGGCGAGCAGCGGCGGGAATGCCAGGCTCAGCACGAAGCCGAAGGCCGCCGCGAATCCGAGCAGTCCGGCGCCAACCATGCGCGCCCAATCATGCGGGATGAAAAAGACGCCGAGTCCCGCGGCAGCGAGCAGCCCCATCGCCTGGACCGGCCCGCTGCGCCCGACGAACCATCCGGGCCGCAGCGCTATCGCGATCGAGGCCGGAAGTTGCGCCGCGTTAAGCCAGAGCAGCGACGGCGCGATAAGACGCGCGGCGCCCGCGTGATGAAGGTAGTCGGGAAGGAAAGCATTAGCGCCGAAATAAATCGTGCCCCCGCCGGCAAGTATCAGTCCGAGCCGCCAGGTCAGCCCGCGCTTGAAGTCGGGCAGCCATTGCGGCCGCGCAGAAGTCTCGATGGCTCCTAGAGCCGGCGTCATCCACCATAGGATTGGCGCCGTGATTAGCGGCACCATGCCCCACAACGCGAGCGCGCCCCGCCAGCTCCCGGTAATCGGCACCGCCACCTGCGTGGTGAGCCCGGCGCCGATCAGTTCGCCGATCAGAAGCCCGTTGCTGTAGACCGCCGTCGCAACGCCCACGTGATTGGGCGTCCAATGGTAGACCAGTGCCGGCAGGGCCGGCTGCACAATCGCGACACTGGCGCCCATCACCAGTGTCATCGCGAACAGCACCGTGAGCGACGGGCCGACCCCGCGCAGCGCCGAACTCGCGCCGAGCAGAGCGACGCCGAGGATCGCGGTTCGGCGGGCGTCGAAGCGCGAAATGATCATCGAGCCGAGCGTGGCTGCCGTCGCCAGCAGCAGTACCGGCAACCCTAGCAGCGCGGCGACCGCCGTTTCGTCCAGTGGCAGGTCGCGATGGATAAGCGGGATCAGCGGAGGGATTGCGAGCAGCGTGATGCGCAAGTCGACGCCGGCGAGCCACAGTAGAGCCAATCGAGGCCAGGAGATTCGATTCATGCTCAAGGCGCCGACGGCGGTCATCGTCAAAGGCTGCGGCCGTCATCTCCGAAGCCCGCAAAGATATACGAGAGGCACTCGCGCCGAAAGCGGGTGCGAGCACTTCCGCTCTCGCCCGGCTGCACGCCGGAGAGGCTTGAAGCTCCCGCAAGCATCCGGCTATATCGCGAGGCGCTTGTTAGCGCCGCGCGGCTGAGATACTTTCTGCGTCTGCCGTCCGCCCGCCACGCCCCGGTAGTGAAAAGGACATCACGGAGGTCTCCGGAACCTCAAGTCCGGGTTCGATTCCCGGCCGGGGCACCACCCCTCCCGTAAGTAGCTGAAATGTGGAGGCTTTCTCGATTCGCTGCGTAGCTGCCGGAAAATTTGTGACAGATTTGTGGCAAATCTAGCGGCGCTGCCGGTGACAGTGACCATCCAGATGCAGCCTTACCGGCCGCTGGGCGTTTACAAGGCGTTCGTCCAGATGGTGGTGACACTCGTTCCCCCGGACGAGCTGTGACACTTTCAGGAAGCGCTCCGATGGTTGGCATCGGAGGGGGTGACGGAAAACGCGGTCTCGGACGGGTTTGGCTCGTGCTGCATTCAGACCTTCGCCCAAAAGACCTATAAGTTCCCCAATTGTCTGGTCACTTGCGGTGTAAGGAGACGAGTTCGGTCCCCTACGCAACCTTTGTGCTCAGTTTTGGAAGCTTCATGTACCAAATTTTCCTCACTGGAGAAGCCAAGGAAGCACGTGGTGATCGCTATCCGGCTCAGCGGCTGATTGGGAATCTTCTCGGCACGCGCGCGGCGAGGCGCCTGAGCGTTCGCGAGCGGTGAGGAGCGTCCCTTAGCCGGAAAGCTCTTCATTGGCAGGCCTTGGATCGGACCCCATCGTCAGTGACGGCGCCTACCGACAGAGCCCTGATGCTGCGAAATACCTTCTCAAGATCAAGTTGCTTGTCCGGCAGCTTTTGGCGCTGCTTCCAGCGGCCGTAAACCTCGTCGATCTTCTTGACGCCCACGTGGCCGAGTTGGGTCGGCAACCCACTGCAGCGGCTTGCCTGCGGACAGCATCAGGAAGGTGTACGTATGCCTCAGCGTGTAGAGTGGACGGTATTCGCGTCCCGCTCGTGCGACCGCTCGACGCCAAGGATCATCCCCTTGTGTCCGCTCTTTCAGGGGTTTGCCCTTTCGATTGGCGAATACGAACTGTGAGCGCAACCGATTTTGCGGTGCCAGTGCTCGCAGGGCAACCCGAACCGGCTCGACCATCACCACGTCCCGCTCCGAACGCTGCGTCTTCAGTTTGGAATCGACGGTTCCATCGTTGCGGAGCTGCTGCCTGACTAGGATGCGCTCGCGCTCATAATCAACATGCTCTTCCCAGTACAGCGCGAGGGCTTCGCTTGGTCGCAGACCAGTAAGGGCTAGCGGCCGACCGATTTCTCCGCGCCTCCATGCCAGCGTTACCATTGTGCGGACTCGAGCGAGGACTTTGTTCACCTTGCTCGGCTGGATGGGCCGTTTCTTCGCGCCGGCAGTTTTCTCCTGCAACCGGCCGAGCCAAAGTTTGATGTGACCGTCGCTCAATTCGCGTAGGGGAACGCCGGCGAGGTCAGAACCGAAAATGTGGGTGCGAAAGATGTGCCGGTACTGTTCAAGCGTCTGCGCGCCGATGCCCGTGCCGGCCAGTTCTTCCAGATAACGCCGCGCGAAAGCTTCCAAGGTTGCCGCTTGGGAAAACATGACCTTTGAAGAGGTACGGCTCCGAGGAAACCAGCGCCGCAAATCAAGGCTCTCGGCGGTACCGAATCGCGCGCGAATCAGTTCGCATTCGAGCTCCTCCAAAGAGGCCTTCCATTTGCGCCGATTATCACGGCTGTCGTCCAGACCGGTGGACTCGCGATGCCGGATTGGGCGAGCTTCGCCCGGCGCCTGATAGATGAACGACACCTTCAGTTTGCGGCGGAAGCTGCCGTCTTTGTCGCGATACGGCGAGCTGCTCTCGAATCGAGAGTAACGCACCGCCCTACTCCAGATCGCCTCGTTCGATCGCAATCTTGAGTGCGTTCCAATCGATCATCCGTTTACGGCCGAGGCGTCGCAGGCCTTGTGCGCTCCCAAGTTTTCCACCGCTGATCCAGTGATAGATCGTCCATCGAGAGAGTTGCAGCTTTGCGGCACACTGCATTGGCGTCAGAAAAGCCGGTTGATCCTGAATGTTCGCGAGTTCCATGCTCGCCTCCCTGTGCAGTGTATTCGGGTAACTCAATTCGCTGCGCCTGCGGAACTTACGCAGGCGCAGAGAGGCGAGACCCTCAGACGTCGATACGGCTTCGACTTGCCAGATCTTGGGGCCGACCTCCGCGGAGCGCTTCACGAACTCTCTGCAATCGCCGTATGTTCGCGCCAAGGACGCGACTGCAGTGGCTAATGGCTGCGGTCAGATCTCACAAATCATTCCCCATCGAGAGCTCGCAACCGTAACCGCTTTCCAACCCCGCGCACACGCGCACTTTCTGATGAGCGCCAATCTGATTGTGGGCCTGTTCATCCTGCCCGCGTTCATCGCGTCGCGCCGCTCGAGATTCATTACGCGCTACGAGTCTGCCGCTGCGGCGGCCACGCCCCAAGCGCTCGCCGAATCCGTGCGTGCTGAGCGGGGCGGAGACACTTAGCCCGAGCGCAGACCGCGGCGGAGTGCCTCGATGTCGCGGCAAAGGGCCAAATCGCGTTTTTCAGGCAGAGAGGAAGAGAATCACGAAAACTAAAGACTCGCTGGCAGAGCGGGGTGAATTCGAACTCTCGGGCGACTTTATTAGCGGTCAGTAAGCCATCTAAACACGTCAGGTGGTGAGGGGTGCTCGCCTGCGGCCACCAGGGTCGGCAGCGCACGATTTTGAAGCTTTGCCAAATAACCCCGCGGCGGTACTGGACCGGGCGTCATAAATCGCGGCGATCGATCTGTTCGTTGTCCCGACGATATCCTTCAAGCTTCTCTACGGTCTGGCAGTTGCTCTCGAACCTTAGGGACAAAACGCGGAATTCCCTGTACGCCGAATCCAAGTCTACTGGTCAGCGCCGCTCTTCCAGCACGCCGAGTTCGCGCCACATCCAGCTGAAATCGTAAGGCGGTGTTCCATCTTTGTGAGCACGGCGGCCCTCGCCGTTCTCAGGATACTTGAGCCAGCCGATTACCTTCTCACGCCCCTCCACAGTGCGAGCCGCCTCGCGCGGCGGGAGGTTGCCGAGCGCGGGCAGCGGTTCGGCGATTACCCTGCGGTAGTGGCGATCAAGAAGCTGCCTCATGACGCGCGCCGCCTCCTCGGGAGGAAGTTTGGGCGCGGCCTCCTCGGCCGACGAGCGCTTGCGGGCGCGATGCTCTTCAAGCGCGCTCTGTACGCTCTGGGACTCCGTTACCGGCGTTGCCACCGACCCGCCCAAAAGCTGCATGAGCATCTGTTTGCCGCGCTCGGCGCGGGCGGCTGAATTAACTTCGAGCAACAGCCACTTGCCCCGCAGTTCCATATGGCCGAGGACTAGTGCGCCGGTCTCATCCCAACTGGCAAGCGACAGGCCGCCTTCTGGTCTCTTGCCGCCTTGCTCACCGTCCTGACGATGCCAACTCCAGCACTCGCCTTTCGCTTCGCGCGCGAGTTCCGGCGCCTGGTCGAGAAGCCGCGCCACCTCCACCCGGTGCTCTTTGGCAACCGCGAGCCTTACCTTCGTGAATACGACCTCCTCGCCGTCGAAGTTGGTCAGAGTCGGCCGGGGCGCCTGGAGTTGGCGCAGCGTGTGGGCAAGCCATATCCAAGTGAAGACCCGCGCACCGCCCTCCAGCGCGATGGCCCGATCGGCGAGCAACTCGTCGAGTTCGCGCATCTGTTCTTCGGTCAGCGTCGGCAGGCGTTCAGCGATCGAGCGCTTGGCCCGCTCGGGGCTTATGCGGAAGACACGCAGCACCGCCTCGGCCGGTTCCTGCTCGAAGTTAAGGACCGCGCCGGAGAGATAGTGGCGACCGCCGATGCTGAGGACTCGCGCGGCGATCTGATCCCACCTCGCCGCGCTCTGCGAGCCAAGCTGGTCGTCAACCTCAACCGGCTCGCCGCCGCGCACCAGGTCGCGCAGCATCAGGCCCCGGCCTGGCTTCACCTCCACCACCTCGTAAAGGCTCATCACCGAGCCGCGCAATGCGCGCAGATAGTCGCGGGCCTGGATCGATTCCTTCCAACCGTGCTGGTCGAGGTAGTCGTCGATAACGTTGCTCCGCCTCGAAGCAGGCCGGCGGGAGCAAAAGTCCTCGAACGCGCATCCCTCGACCATCTCGTAGTGGAACTCGCCGAGTGCCTCGGCGAGCTCGTCCTCGCTTATGCCGGACTTTGCGCACACGGGCTCGAAGTGGGCGGCGATGGCGCGCATACACTCTTCTTTCCAGCGGCCCCGCCCCGCCCAGCGAGCCAGATGCTCAAGCGCTTCATCGGTTCCCGGAATCCTCATGGCCTAACTCCCAAACCAACCAGGCTGTGATCGGTCGCACCACCGGTCCGCTCACCTGGCTCGGTAGTGATTCGCGATCCCTGACTCGGCAAGGCGTCTAGACCTGCCAAAGTTCCGGAAATCCACAGGTCCAACGTCCGAGGAGGGGGTGGATCAATCCTGCTAATACGGAATTGTGATGCGCCGGACTTCAGAATTCCACAAGCCGCTGCCGACAGACGCTCTATCAAGCGCGCGGCCTTCGGTTCTGCTCGCTCATGTGCTCGTTGTAGCGCCGAAATGAAGGGTCGCGACGGTTCAAATCCAATGACGCCTGAGTCTCGCCTGCCAACATGGATCGCAGTTTCTCTTCTAGGATCTTTTTCGTTGCCTCTTTCTCGGCGTAAGCGGCGCTCTTCTGCTGTACCGCGGTTAACAAATTCTCTTCGCTGCTAAGCCGGGTTTGAGCATCGCATTTTTGTCTTGGCCGCCCACGGGTGTTTTCCGTCGGCGTGCGCGACCCGTGGCGCGCTGTAGGCATACGAAAGCGCGCTTGCGCAGTCTGCGCCCCGGGACTCGATGGGGGGCTTGAGCGCAGCTCGTCAATAGCACTGCAAAGATATCGTGCTCCTTCGAGGCCTTGTCGTTGATGAGGCGAAAATATGCAGATTTCCATCCAGGCCCTGGGGCAGTTACAAAGTCACGCCTCATTACACAGGCCCGATGTATCACAGCAACCGGACTATCCCTCACCCACCCACAATGTTGCGCCGGGGAGCGGTCCATCTATGACATCCTAATATCCCGCCAGGAGGCTGTACTAATGTTGGGACGCTAGCGGGTCATTGTGTCCATCGGACCGGCGAAGCCAAATCTCCCGCCAATAGGTGACTTCGCCGCGCGCACATCCGCCCATGCAAGAGCCCATGTAGGAGCATCCGCAGGTTGAGCCTTCGAGAAGCACCGTGTTGTGTAGCTGCCTCATCTGTCCCGTCCCATCCACGATTATCTTGTCGAGCCGCCCCTTCACCCGGCACCGCCGACCGCACCACAGACGCATATCGTCCGAAAAGTGCAGCCCGCGGTTATCCCCGCGCTCGTTCAAGGTCTCGATAATGCTCTGCATCGATTTCACTTCGACCCATTCTCCAGGCTGGAGATTCAGGCCTTCCGCCGGCGTTGGCTCGCTGCTTCCGCGCGCGTACACGCCGAAAAACATCCGACGGATTTTGAACCAAAACAACCAGATTCCAATGCTCCGTGCCATTTGCAGGGCGCTAAAGTTGCCCGCACGGAGTCCGCTCAAGTATCTGCTCCATTTTTCCGACCGAGAGAGGGGCTGGGTGGCTTTCGACAATTCACTCGCCTGGCAATAGTAGATCTTCGGGCCGGTCGAGACTTTGAGGCGGGCTCGTAATTGATCCATGCCGCGCAAATCCACCTGTGACTGGCCAGCCGCGTTTTCCACTTTTCGGAGCCATGCCTCGCGCCAGAAAATCATGCACGCTTTCTGACAACCACCATGGGCGGCGCCGGAACAGCGGACGTCATCGAGCGTGACGACGTCATCGACCCTGAACCCGCGGGGAACGCCCGTGTCTGGTCCAGAGATGCATATCGTCAATGCTCGCCTGGAGACCCGGAGTGTTCGCCCACAAAATTCGAGCATTTCCGGCATGAAGGGCAGGTGGTCCAATGCTCCTTCTGCGTCCAGCGTCTGCACTATTTCGTCCGGCGACTTCACTTCCACAAAATCGCCGCGGCAAAGTCTCGCGCTTCCTTGGCTCATGTAATCCGCCTCAAGATTGCATTCGAGCTGGATCAAGGATGAAGCGCCGGCGTCAAAGACGATTGACCTCTTAGCCGCACGATTCGTAGGAGCTTGTTCCAGGCTCGCACGCCAATACTCAACAGGGGCGGCAGGTTCTTTCGGAGGACAGCAACTTTTTTGACGCGGTCAATAACACGCCAGGTGCAGGAACTGCCGGCGGGGAAGAATCCCATATCGCCTTGGCCAAGCCGCCTTTCTTCGCCTTGCTCGGTGGTAATGAAGACCTCACCGGAGATGATGACAATCGTCTCGTCCTCGCTGTAGTGCCAATCGAAGCGCCCGGCTGTGCATTCCCAAACCACGATGGAGGAGGTGCGGTCATTGCTTTTCGCCAGTAATTTGCTCCGCGCTTCCGGCGTGCCGACAAGAATCCAATCGGGTGAGATCGGCGCCGGTTCAAGTGCGGCCAAAGCCGCGGCCTCGATGACGATAGATTCAACCGGTATTCTCACTTTTAATCCTCATTCGCACGCGCACAGCGCGAGACAGTCCGCGAGCCCGAAGTTCGAGCCTCGCGTTCAGCGCAAAGGGGCTTTCCACGCTCAGAACTATCCCTACATTCGTAGAGATACGCTCGAACGAGTCTCTTACGTCCTTGATTAACAGGTCTCGCGCGTCGCCTGGATTCTCAACGTCTTCGCCCGTGAAACTGAGAATCTTGCGGAACTGGTCAACCGTGGTCTCCGCATCGTCCGTTATATTCTCCAGACGAGCGAGCGAAACAAGGTCGAGATCGCGACGCGAGAGCCGATGATATAGTTCCAGTGTTCGCTCAAAATATGAGAGTCCCGTTCGGAAATCGAGGGTTCTGCCGAGTATATCCTCGCGCAGGAGTGTGGCCGGTCTGATTCGGTTCAGCTCGGCGAGGCAGGCGTCTAGGCGTTCGCGCGTCTGCCGCTCGAATTGATCCATGAGCGCCCGGGTGAGCGTAGCCCGATTCTCCCCCCAGGCTCCGTTTTGTGGAATTATCCTGCTCAACAGCCGGATTTTTCTAAGCGCCTCGTGAACGATCATCCTTATCCAGCCTTCAAGCCTCGCTCGGCCTTAGGACATCAGTTCTATGTTCAATTATGTCATTATAGCTTTACACTGTCAATAAATTGATATGATAGTCTAATAAAGTCTGATTACCTCAACTTTCATCGTAGCCGAGCTACACTTCGCCGAGTGCCGCGTGCCCTCTTCTAAAGTAGTCCAGCGTCGTAGAGCCCGCGCATTTTCCTCAATGGCCGCGACAGCTTGCCCTACGCGCGCTTGCGTCCTCGGACATACTTTCGTCGACAGCCAAAGTAAGCCGTGCGCCGACCCTTTTGGGTAAATAACTTTCTCGAAACTTTCTGCGCCGGCGGTGTCTTGTCTAAACCAAGTGGATACTTCCGAATACCGCCGCAACTCTGACCCTTCAGAGTCCCACAACCATTGCGCGCTAAGGGTTTTCTCGCGCACTGAGTACCACTGGGTGCATGGTGTGATACCGGCTTCCGGCGCCAGTTTGGCACCCGAATCGGACCGACGTTGGCACCTATGTGGCACCGGCGTCCACGTCATGCCCGGCTGGGCGCTGACGTGAAGCGTGAACTTAATTTGTCCCGGTTTCGCAGAACCGGCTTGGTGGGCTCGAAGTTGAAGCCCAGACCCTTCATCACTTCGTTGTAAAAGGGATCGAATCCATTGCACTCCGACGCAATTCGCTTGCGCGCAAGCTGAATTTGGACGTCGAGCATTGCCTCGATCGTCGCGAAACCGAAGGAGGCGTTGAGAGTCACCGCGGGCGCGTCTATCAGCCTGAGCGTGATCTTGGTCTTGATTCCGAAAGGCTCCTGGGTCCGCCGTGAAGATCCCTGTCAGGTCGGTACCGAAGTGACGATAGAATGGATTGCTTTGACGATGCGCTCCTGAGCCGGTATGCAAGATCTCTCCGTTGGCCAGGGCCACCTCGAGCCCGATGCAACTATCAGCTGCGGTGGTTAAATGCCCGAGCCCCAAAACTAGCTGTTCTGGGAGAGCCTTCCGTCTCATACATCCCCGAAAGCGATCCGTAATAGGGAGTGCGAACCCCGCGAGGCTGGAGCGCTTCGCAGAGCTGCTTCCATGTGCATGCGGCCTCAAATGGGGGCAATGCGCGCTTCCATCTCGAACCGGGTCGATCAATTTGCGATTCGGCTCGCGGCCCGTTTCACTTCTTCTCTTCGATTCGATAACAATTCTCACTGGCAGAACTATCCATCCGTGCGCGGGCCTTGCAGCTTTTTCTGCTGCGCATCCATTACCTCAATACTGGCGGTCAGGCGGTCCGCGCCGCACAGGAGCTGTTCGGCAAGGCCTCTACGATAGAGGGCAGCGGCGAAGGCCCGTTCCCGCCAAGGTTCGGATATTCTGGCCAAGGCACTACTCCCCCACGATTCTGCTATGCGGAGAGCAGCCGCCGGCATCCGGGGCCGCGGCAGCAGCGCGCGGTGTCGTCAATTGGGTTTGTTTTGTAAAATTACTCCGGATTGACCGCTGCGTCCTGTCCTATGCTGACGTCGATATCCACGACCGCGGGCGCCGCGATCCGCTCGCCGGCCCTTATCGCCTGGAGCCGCTGCAACTCATGAAGGGATCTCGACCAGGATCTGGACAGCGCGGCTTCATGTCGCCACAGATTTGCAAATGTTTCCGCGTACATTCCGAGCGACCATGTCGCTATGACTGACGGGAACGGCAAGTTTTAAAATGGCCACAGGTAGCTCAGTTGACTTCGAACGCGGTCTTTAGCGTGAGAAAACATCTTTGAATGAATCCCAGGGGCGATCCGCCCCCTACCCCCATTACTTAAGTAACGCTCACGCGCTGGGACCCTGGCCTTGGCTCATCTCATCTCTTATCATTGGTTTCAGGATCTCTGCTGCCCTCCGGTGCTCATCAAAGAACAAATGCCTTTCAACTTCGGCAAGACGGACGGCGTGCGTGACCAAGGCAGCGGCCGTGTCTTCGGCCGCCTGGTCGGGGGCGTTCCGCTCAATCCGGCCGGCGAACCTGGTGCCGAATATAATTCCGTCCTGATGCGCTTCGATGTAATCCGCAAGTTCGTTGTAAGCGTCGGCGAGGAGCCCCGCGTCGGCGGCGAGCTGGTTGAGCCCGCTTTCGTATGACTTGAAAAGGATCTTCAGACCGGGGAAATAGCGCGAGGTGATGCGCTGCATAGCGGTTGCGGTCGCGCGCACATCGGAGAGCGAGCTGCAGATACCGGCGCGGCACGACCGCAGCCGGGACTCGAGGCTCGAAACTTCCCGCGAGTCCGTCAGGGTCCTTATCGTTGACGCCCTCGCCTCCCGCCTTCGCCGGTGCTCGGGATTCCCGCAGGAAAAGAACGCGTCCTCGTCGAGCCCAGGATCGAGCTTCCCCACTCGGATGCCAGCCAATTCTGGAGCATCGCCGCCTGCTTCGACCCAGGTGTTCCACGACCGGGTGATGATGCCCTCGACGACTTCAAGGTCACCACCAGCCTTGCGTCCGCTCCATGCCCGATAATCGTCCAGATGAATGTAGGGTCGGCCGTCGATCTCTTTTGTCCGGCCGGTAAACGTCGAGACTCGTGCAGCGGCCTCTGTGCGCGCATCTGCGATCTCATCTGCGCTCGGGATCTCTGCCACCAGTTTGCCCGCAACTTCTCTTCTGCGGCGAGGCTGTAACGGAGCCAGGGGATGGGGATCAGCCACCTCGAGGTCGATACCTCTCTCGCGAAGGAGCGCGGCAAATTCCGCCAACTCGATCGCCACCTGGTCGATCCAGACTGCGTCGATGAGCGGAGGATTGGCGAGGAACTCCATCGGGCTCGGGCCGAGGTCTACACGCCATCCGCGCTTCACGAGCCCGCTGCAGCAGAGGTCGGGGACAGCTCTTTTTAGTCGCGCGCAGGCGCTCTCCGAGGACCCTTCTTCGTGCGTCACCTGATCCGCAGAATGATCGGCCATTTCGAGCGCCAGATCGTCAATTGCAGTGACATCGTTCTTTCGGGCCGTCCGCACCGCGGCGGCGATATCTGGGTCGAGTGGATACGGTGTGACGGCCAGCTCCTTCCAGAACCCATACATCGCTACCAGGGAACGTGCGCGCCCGTTGACTGCCTGAAGGCCTGTCGTGAGGCCCGCGACGCGAAATTGCTCCTGCTCAAGGAACCCCGATACGTGCTCATTCACCCCCAGGAGCAGTTGATACAGGAATACAACCTTGCCTGATCTCCTGCGAAGCAGCTCTCTGGATTCATCCTGGCCGCTGCGGCCTGCGCGCCGGGGAATGCCTTTTTTAATCTGCCGGAACATTCTGCCAAGCGCCGATCGGCTCGAGTCCTCGGTCATCCAGCGCACGTAGTCCTGGAGCGAATCGAATTTCAGGAGTTCCTGGACCCACAGGGCCACAATTTCTGCCAGTGTGAGTAAGCCCTCGGCATCGTCAAGTCGCTTCTGATCCGTTCCCATAGGCCACCTCCTCATCCTCGTCCGGATTGAATAACGATTCGTCCGCTCCACGCATCCGCAGGACCTGCTCCACCCGCGCGAGCCGCTCCTCAATGTCGGTCGTCTCAAGCGCTTTCATCAGCAGGCCTGTTAAGTAACCAACGGTGCTTGCGACCTTGGGCGCGACGCGTCCCTTTCGAACTTGATTTATAGTTTCCGCGAGAAACGCGACCACGTCCTTGCCGCTATGGAGCGGAACATCTGCCGCGTCGGCGGGCAGTACCGCCGGACCGTTCGCTTGACCGCCCTCTCGCTGCGCCGCCTTCCGCGCCTCAGCCGCGGAGGGATTGTGAAAGAAGCAGTGTTGCGAACCCGCCATGGCTATTGCCCTGCATCTCTGGCCATTGCTCTTGAGCTTCTCGCACGTGCCATTGGCTTCGGGCATTTCAAGTTCCGACATAGTACTTTCCTCATGCCCGTGGGTCAGTTAAAAAAACCCGGCGAACTACATCCTATGCTAGCTTCACGCGGGCGTGTTCGGTTCGATAGCTATTGAACATTCTCACTTTTTTTTCGATCCACACTATTAACTATACGAGCGTACTTTCCACATTGTCAATGCAATCACCCGCCAGGATTCCACTGCGCATTTTTCTCTGTGGGCCAAGTGACTACTATTTACTCGTAGAGACTTTGAGACACTCTTGTTTAGCATCGCGGATAGTCCTCCTCACCGAGGAACTGCTTGATCGGAAGGCGGGAAATCTAGCGATAGGCGCGCGTGTCGTTTGAGACCCGCGCCTCTGCGGCTATGCTCAAGCTTGCGAGCATAAAGCGAGGTGGCGCGACAATGTGGATCAATTCTCCTCCGACTTGGAGGAGCGACGGAACAACCGCTGAAATCAGGTTGGTGGCCTCAGCGCTCGCGATAGCCGCTGCGATAGTTGCCGCGGTGCATCGCAAGAGGATTGCCTGCGCTCTCAAGGACTATCTTCGAACTGAATTCCGCCTCCGGCCTTGATCGTCCCTGCTGCTCCGGCCGCTCGAACTAGTCCTTCTTCGCAGCTTTTCGCGGCCTATTCCAATAGGGCGTCTTGCACCTCGGACACACGCGCGGTTCTTGGTCCTTATGCCTAGGAATCCATTCATGTCCGCATCGCTCACAGCGGTAGCCCCACAGCCGCACTTTCGACATGTACACCCATATAAGCGACTGAATCCGCTGTCGCAAGCGCCAATCGTCAGGCTTGACTTACCTTATAGTATTATACTAGAAGGTAGGTGTTGGTGCGCGAAGTTCAATAATTCACGAGGTTTACAGCATCAACTCCGAGGAGGTGTAACCGTGAAAGCAATCCTGGATCACAAGAAAAATTTTCTCTGCGTCCTGACCGAATCCGAGGTCTCAGATGGGCCGCGTGGCGCCGTTCTGGTCAGGGAATGGCGCGCGGTCCACGCCGCGGAGGAGGCGGAGGTCCGGACGCTGCTCGGACGCCCGGTTACCGAGGTCAATTCAGACGAGGGAATCTACGTAGACGAAGACGGCAACGTGTTTCAGTTAGCCGAAAAAGGAAGGAGCAAACCGATGGAAGTGGAACAGTCTGCATTGGAGCGAGAGACGGCCAAACCCGACGATCCGGCATCAGCCAATGGCCGGGCGCCGAACGGAGGCAAAAAGGGAGGAACCGCGAGCGAAGATCACGGCGACAAAGCAGAGCAGGGACGGACACCGAAGAGGAGCGCGAAGCATCGATCGACCCGCGCCAGATCTGCCGATAGTCTCGGCGCTCATATCGATCACGGCGCAGCCACGGAGGATTCGGGCTTCGCGGTGCCGATGTTCGCACACCTGAATCTGCGCGAGAAGTTCGCCGAAGTGCGTCGGCGACTCGACTATGTCCAGAAGCGTGGTCACAACGAGCGGCATAACTACAGCTACGTGACGGCCGCCGACCTGGCGGGCTCGGTGGGCGACATCCTCGCCGAACTCGGCGTGGTCGTGATTCCACAGCTCCAGTCGATCTCCACCGAGCCCCCGCGCAACTCCTCCGAACGTATCGCACGGATCGTCATGAACTACAGGTTCGTCGATGCGAGGTCCGGCGAGGAGCTGACCGTGAGGGTGGCTGGTGAAGGCGCGGATGCGGGCGACAAGGCGCCCTACAAGGCGATGACCGGAGCGCTCAAGTATGCCCTCCTCCAGTCATTCTTGCTGGCCACCGGTGATGATCCCGAGGACGAACGCGCAGATTCGAGGACCGCACTCGGATCGGAGCGTGTCATCACGCCGGAACAGGTACGTGAGCTGCACACACTGATCGAGGAGACCGGAACCGAGCTCGAGCGGGTGCTGGCCTATTACCGGGTCTCAGCGCTTAGCGAGATGACCGAGAGGTCCTACCGCCGTGCGCTCGAGTTGCTCAACCGCAAACTCGCCAAACAGAGCAGCCAGGAGAACGGAGCCCATGCCCAGAATTGAGCGGCTGCAACAAAACACGCTGAACTGGCATCGCTGGCGGCAGCAGGGGCTCGGCGCCAGCGACGCTCCCGTCATCATGGGCGACGCGGCTTTCAAGACGCCCCGCATGTTGTGGTCGATAAAAACCGGACGGGCACAGGAAGACGCGGCAAGGCCGGCGGCGCGGCGCGGGCGTGAGCTGGAGCGGCTCGCGCGGCGGACCTACGAGCAGGAAGTCGGTATCCAGATGGAGCCGCTGTGCCTGGTGCACGACCAAATGGAGTGGATGCGTGCCTCGCTCGACGGGCTCAGCTTCGACGGTTCAACCGTACTCGAGATCAAATGCCCCACCAATGCGCGCGACCAAGCGTCCGCTCGACAGGGAAGCGTGCCGCCGCAGTATTACGCGCAACTGCAGCACGAGCTCGAGGTCTCACAGGCGGCGGAGGTCCACTACTGGTCGTTCGATGGCAGCACGGGAAGCCTGATTAGGGTACCCCCGGATCGCGAATACCTGAAACGGCTCCTGGATGCCGAGGCCGCGTTCTGGCAGCTGGTCAGGGACAACGTCTGGCCCGAGCCGGAGGGCGGCGAACTCGACTTAAGCGCCGACCCGAAATGGCGCCAAGTCGCGCTTGGCTACCGCGAAGCGAAAGTGCGGCTGGAAGGAGCAACCGCGGAAGAACACAAACTGCGCGCGATGCTTGAGAGTATGGCAACAGCACGTAGGACCTTTGGTTGCGGCGTCGAGCTCTTGAGAAGCTCCAGAAGGGGAACGGTCGATTACGCCGCGATTCCGGAACGGCGTGGCGTCAATCTGGAGCCCTACCGCAAGTCGCCGGTTACAGTCGTCAGAATCAACTTTCTCGAGCGCGGGCTTGCATAAGACACCGATGGAACAGTTCTTCGGCTTCCGTAACTTCCGCCAGTTCGAGCGCAGTCGCAAAGAGATCAGGCTGCCCTATGACCTGCTCAACGACCTGCGCTTTCGCCAGCTGCCCGACGCCAGCAAGGCGCATCTGATCTGTCTGCTGTTGCTTTCGGCGCGAATGGACAACCTCCTGCCCAATAACCCGCTAAAGCTGGAGCAGCTGATCGGGGCCACGGATGCGGTGGACCTGAGCGCGTTTGCGGACTTCGTCGCCTTCGCCCAAGTTGAAGAACCCAACTACGAGGACCGCTCGGCGAAGCGACGGATTCCCGACCCCCTCCGTGCCGAGGTGCTGCTGCGCGACGGAGCGCGTTGCCGCAGGTGCCGGACGGCAGTCAATCTTGAAGTCGATCACATCGTTCCGGTCACCAAGGGCGGGAAAACCGAAGAGTCGAACCTGCAGACGCTATGCCGGCGGTGTAATCGCCGCAAATGGAAGAAGCTGGTTGCTCGGCTCTGACTAGCAATGAACGACGGAACCCCACAACCCCGCAGCGTCGCCGCCGAGCTGGCCCTGCTCTTCCTGCGCGAGCTTGAACCCCGAGTGTCAAACGATCCGGAGTTGCTGGTCTCAACCGAGGCGGTGCTTTCCTTCGCCGCCATCAGGCATGCGGATCCGGTCCAGTGGGAGCACTGGCGGGCGATTCTTGAAAAGTACGAGAAGTCGGACCTGATCGAATACATGCTGCGCCAGCCCCCGCGCAGCGAAGACCTGGAGTGGCAATCAAAGGCCGACAGATTGATCGGGCTGGCTTTGGACACGGGGCTGGAGCTGTTTCATGATCCCGACCAGCAGGGCTGGGCATCTGTTCGCGTTGACACTCACTGGGAGAATTATCCGATCCGTGCGCGCGCCTTCCAGCTATTTCTGCTGCGGCTCTATTACCTCGATACCGGCGAGAGCCCAGGCGCTCAGGCGATCCGCGCCGCGGCAGAGTTGTTCGAGGCGCGAGCACTGTTTGACGGACAAGAGTGTCCCATCCATATACGAGTGGCCGAGCATCGGGGCACGCTCTATCTTGACCTGTGCGATCACACCTGGCGTGCGATTGAGATAGATGATGAAGGCTGGCGGGTGGTCGATCGGCCGCCGGCCAAATTTCGTCGCACACGCGGTTCGCAACCGCTGCCCGAGCCCGAGCGCGGCGGCTGCCTCGAGGAACTGCGGCCCTTCTTCAATGTCGACCACAACGGCTGGATATTAATTAGAGCTTTCCTGATCGCCGCGATCCGTCCTGGCTTCCCCTTACCTATTTTGGTCGCCAAGGGGGAGCAGGGCGCGGGAAAGTCAACCGCGTGTCGCGTGATCAGTTCGCTTATTGACCCTCGCACGTCTGCGCTTCGAGGTGTGCCTCGGGAGGTTCGTGATTTGACCGCAGCGGCCAGAAACTCCTGGCTGGTGTGTTTCGATAACTTAAGCCGCTTGCCTGAAGATTTGGCCGATGCTGCCTGTCGTCTCGCGACCGGCGGCGGCTTTGGTGGCCGCGAGCTGTACAGTGACCACGATGAGGCGATCTTCGATGCCACCCGTCCGCTGATTTTCAACGCGATCCCTGACCTTGGCGCTGCAAGGCCGGACTTTCTTGACCGTGCGCTGATAATCGAGTTCCTAGGCGTAAGGCCCGAGATGCGGCGAGACGAGCGGCAGTTCTGGCTTGAATTCTCCGAGAAGCGTCCACGCATCTTGGGGGCCTTGCTCGATGCGGCAGTGACAGGGATCCGAAATCTGCCACACGTCAAGATCGACGAGCTGCCGCGGCTGGCGGATTTCACCGCTTGGCTGACTGCGTGCGAAGAAACCTCGGGAGTGTCGCGAGGAGCTTTCCTAGAAGCGTATGAGACGAACCGGACGGACGTGCAGAATTTTGCTCTTGAGGTCTCGCCCCTGTACGAGTCGCTTAGAGAGCTCGCCGGAATCTCCTTCCGCGGTACAACCTCCGACCTCTTAGTTCAACTCAACCGGCTGGTCAGCGACGATACCCGTCGCTCACCGGGCTGGCCCAGAAGCTCCAGTACGCTTAGTAACACGCTGCGGCGAATGGCGGCTTACTTACGGTCCGCCGGCATAGAGCTCGAATTCAACCGTCAGCATGGCGGCAAGCGAACGGTATCCGTGAGATCATCACCAATATCATGAAATCGTCGTCACCGTCGTCACCGCCGTCACCAGTAGAGGCACGGTAATGAATAGCAATCATAACGATGCTCGCAGACGTGGGAACATTCAGCGACGGGTTTCCGGAGCAGGTGCCAGCGGTGACGGCGGTGACGGCGGTGACGGCGATTGAGAGAATCGCACGAACATGTGCAGAATCGACGCTGACGCTCGAGTTCGCGCTCTATGGGACCTCCCGCCCCTCGAGTCGCTGCCTGAGTTGGCCCGCGAGGGCTTAGGACGGTCGCAAGATGCCCGGCTTGACTCCATGCCGAGCGCCGCGCCGGTCGGCTAGCTGGCCCAAGCCGCCCGATCGTCTCGGTAATGCGCCCAGGCGCAGGCAACCGATCTGAAGCGCGCGATCGCTCTCAAGCGATCATTACAATGAGCGCCTGACCCCTTGTTGACCCCCGGGACTAAAGAGCCCAAGAAACCGTCCGGGGCGGCACTTTCCGCAACGAAATATACGGCGTTGACGACCCCGAATGGACGGCTGGCGAGATCGCTCCGGGGAGCAGCTGGGGGAGCAGCTTACAGGCAGGGACCGCAAATACTCGCCGCAATGCCGAAGTAGCCTCCGCGAGCACGCACCTCAAGGTTTCGCTCGCCGGCCAGGCCGTTCTTGACCTGCGCGCTCGCTGCGGCTCACCGGCTGGCGAGCGCGAAAACGCTCGCGGGAGTCCAGGCGAATCCTGAAGAAAAAAACTCCACCTGACTTCGTGTCTTCATGGGCGGGGTCAACTCCAATATCCGTGCTGTTAAAGAAATAAGGACACCACCGCGTCGAGCGGGGAATCCAGCTGTCGCCCTTACCCCTGCACGTCGGCCAAATGCTGCCCCTTTGGCTACCAAAGTGCCATCAGCCGCTTACATTTCGCTTATCATTCATAATTTTCGCTGCGGCTTGTACGTTTCGCTCACGTTTGGCTCGCTTCACAACGGCGCAGTGGCCACCTTGACGTGTACTACTTGCTTAACTACAAAGCTTTACCGAGGGAGGGCCGCGGGGCGGTTAGCAGCGCAAGTCACCAGTCTTCTGTTACTTCTTCTTCTTCTTCTTCTGCTTCTGAGGAGACCCAGCCTTTAGTGTCCTTCACGAAAGGCGCACTGCACAGGGTTCTCTAGAGAGATCAAAAGTCTCTGACTTGAGAAGCAAGCTACGAGTGCGCCGTTTGCAGCCGGAGATCGTCACAACGCCTTGCTTGTTGCCGCTCTGCAACATCGAATTGCCGCTGCGTCGTAAGGACCGATAAGACGAAAAGTAGAGGCTATAATGTACGTAGCGATGTTGTGGCATGGTGATTGCGTTTGAACCGTTAAGCGGCGGACCAAAAGGAGCGCAGCCTCTTCAAGACGAAATGTCCTATAGCGCATTGGCCGTCTTCTGACCAGAAATCGACATGTCCAAAAATGGACATGCGTTGGATTAGTTGCCCTGAAACGTTGCCGAAGCGCGGCACGATGAGCTTTCGAGTGACCGCTGAAGACGTTTGAGAACCGCGAGACTGCTGCAGGTGGATCGAAGCGGGGAAAAGATCATGACAGAACCTGGTGTCGCGCAATAAGCAGCGTCGACCAATAGACAGTCGATAGTCAGCAGTCCTCCGCAGATTAGTCTGCCGCATGACTGAATTTTCGAGGGATGACCATTTGCGTCATTCCGACGACGCACACGTGCGTGCAGGGCCTGCGTTCAAGTTGAAAGGGGGGAGAAAGTGAAAGTTGAGGGCGGGGAGACAGTAACGAGGCTATGCGGATTTGGACGACGCTTTGGCATGGATCTGGTGGCCGCGGCGGCGATGTTTTGTGTGCTGTTAATGGCCCTCGAACCAGGTGCCAAGGCAGATGTCGGTGCTAGTGATGGCAAGGGTATAGCTTTTGGGTCTGCTGCCGTCCGGACGAGCCAGAAATACGAAGCTAGAATCGTGCACCCGAGAAGCGGCGCAATCATATCAGGTGCGACCTATATCGAGCTCAAAGCCCGTTCAAACATCAAAATGCTGTCGGTTTTCATTGACGACCAATATTTTGCCTCCGGCCCTCCATACACTATCCCTTGGAACTCCGCCGCGGTGACCAACGGTCGGCATCGAATCACAATTGCAGCGGCGACGCCTGCGCTAACTTCCAACGCTCTGTCGCCAGATTCGCAACTACAACTACAGACCGTGCAGTTTACCGTACACAATAAACACCGCTTATCGCAGGGCTCGCCAACGCCCACACCTGACCCAACGGCGATCCCAAGTCCCGCATCTACGCCGTCGCCGAAACCAACTCCGACTCCCACGCCAAAGCCCACAGTGGCCCCAACCCCGCCACCGACGCCTGCGCCAACACCGACTTCTGCTCCAACGCCCGCGCCAACTCCGAGCCCGAAGCCAACCCCGGCTCCAACGCCAACTCCAACGAGAACGCCGACCCCGACCCCGAACCCGACCGCGACACCGTGTACATCATCATCAGTGATTCCAGGTGATATTGTAAACGCCTGTGGGCAAATAGACACGAATGCGTACGTTTCTATGGCGGAACAGTTAAGCACCGATACTGGCCAAAATTACCTGCACGGTCCGAGCTACAGTTTTTATCACCTCACGGCCCAGACTTTTCCTACATGG
>Ga0185299_10000828_pt1 | contig 72775 bp, 59 predicted proteins | sample PaiPotPPA55metaG_FD_128002 | JGI IMG/M metagenome (GOLD analysis project Ga0185299, IMG submission 128002) | Iron sulfur acid spring bacterial and archeal communities from Banff, Canada, to study Microbial Dark Matter (Phase II) - Paint Pots PPA... ...
CATATTGGGCGTGTTTTACTTGGCGATTCCGGTGGGATTTGCGGCAGGTTACCTGCTGGGTGGCCATCTCGCCCCACAGTATGGTTGGCGTTTCCCGTTTTACATCGCGGCGGCTCCGGGATTCTTGCTGGCGGTGATGGTTCTGTTTCTCAAGGAACCGAAGCGCGGGCAATTCGACTCGCTAAATGAGACTCCGGAACGAGGCACCCTTTTCGGGTTGGCGCGCAATCCCGCGTTTCTGACAGCCACGCTGGGAATGGCCGCGATGACGTTTTCTCTCGGCGGCATCCTGGTCTGGATACCTCAGTTCTTGTACAGCGAACGCCACTACTCGCTGGAGGCGGCGAATTTTGTATTTGGCATTATCGTCGTCGTGGACGGCATTGTGGCGTCGCTGGCTGGGGGCTGGTTGGGCGACTACCTGCTGCGCCGGATGAAGGGTTCGTATTATTTTGTTTCCGCGGTTGGCATGGCGCTTGGAGTTCCGTTCATGATTGTTGCCCTGTTTTCTGCCGGACGCGCCATGGTGCCGGCGATTGCGGTTGCCGCCTTCTTCCTGCTGCTGAACACTTCGCCACTGAATGCGGCGGTGATCAACTCGGTTGGCGCCCGTATTCGCGCCACTGCCATCGCAGAGAACATTTTCATCATTCACATTCTGGGCGACGTCCCCTCGCCGACTATGATGGGATGGGTAGCCGATCGGCGGTCGTTGCAGGCCGCTTTTGTTTTGCCGGTGATTGCAATGGTTATCTCTTCGATAATTCTGTTTTACGGCATGCGATTTGCCCCGCCATTGCGCGTGCAGGGGGAGGCGGCGGCATCGCAAGTCCCCTCAGGAGCATCTTCCTAGCAGAATGCATTGGCAAACCGTTCACTGGATCGCAGGCGGCATCCTTGCGCTGGCCTGGTTTTCGCGCATCGTGGAAGCGGCATTCGGCATGCCGCATGTCGCCGATATCGCGCGCCCGGAATGGGACCGCAGGCCGGCGACCCCAAACGGCGACCCTGGAGTCAGCATTGTTGTTCCGGCGCGAAACGAGGAAGAACATATCCGCGAGACGCTGCGGCAGTGGCTCGCCCTCGATTATTCCAACTATGAAATTATTGTCGTCAATGATCGCTCGACGGACCGCACCGGACAGATCATGGATGAGGTTGCGGCGAGCTCGCAAGCACACGGCCTGCTGAAGGTGATCCACATTTCGGAATTGCCTTCGGGGTGGCTCGGCAAAACGCATGCCATGTGGACAGCCGGCCAGCAGGCGAGCGGCGACTGGCTGTTATTCACCGATGCCGACGTATTTTTCAAGCCCGATTCTCTGCGGCGCGCGGTTGCCTATGCCGACGCTGAGCGAGCTGACCATGTCGTCCTTTTCCCGCGCATGATTATGAAGCGGCCAGGTGAGAAAATGATGATCGCTTTTTTCCAGGCGCTGTTCGTTTTCGGACACCGCCCGTGGAAAGTTGCCGACCCCAAAGCGCGGGACCACATGGGTGTGGGCGCTTTCAATATGGTCCGGCGCTCGGTCTATGACGCGGTTGGCACATATCGCGCATTGCGCATGGAAGTGCTCGACGACATGAAACTGGGCAAGGTAATCAAGAACGCGGGCTTTGCCCAGCGCAATGTCTTTGGCGAGGACCTGATTTCCCTCCGCTGGGCAAAGGGCGCTTTCGGCATCGTCAACAATCTCACCAAGAACTTCTTTGCCGTTCTTTCCTTCCAGTGGTGGCGGACGGTGGCCACCATAGTGGGTCTGGGTTTTCTGAATCTCGGGCCGTTTCTTGGTGTCTACCTAGCACATGGATGGGCGCGAGTTCCTTACTCCATCGCCCTAGTTTCGCTGTTTCTGATTTATTACGGAATGTCGGTCAGGTCGGCAGTGCCGCCATATTATTTTTTTCTGCATCCGGTCAGCACCAGTCTGTTCATGTACATATTGCTGCGCTCGATGTTCTATACGCTCTGGAATGATGGCATCGTGTGGCGGGGGACGAAGTATCCGCTGGACGAGTTACGCAAGGGATTGGTATGAGGCGCGCGGATCATTAGCGGCGGCTGCTTCTGCGGCTCTCCGGGGTCCTCGATTGAAATGGGTGCGCCCTGCTTCTTATGTGACTTCTTGGCCTTGGGATGGCTGTACTTCCCCGCACTGTAGTGACCCCGACGTTCGACGTCGTAGTCCGGTGGGCACCGCAGGAACGACGACGAACGCGCTCTCGCCGAGTTGGTGCGTGTGACGTAAGACGATCTCCGCACGTCCGTCGTGATCTTGAAATCGTACCTCTTGATTTCAACCATTCGGCCTTCGAGCTGCTGAATGTCGCCCACTTTTTTCAGATCGTCCGGGAACACGACGACGGTGAAGGGACACGTCTTGTGGTCCTGGCAGAAGGTGAGGAAGGTGACGCCGTTGGTGCTCTCTGCCACGTGCAGCACGGTTCTGCTGACGCACTGGGTAGTGCCCACATGCTTGCTCGCTTCGGCGAAGGAGACGCAGTCATGTTTGGAAGTATTTGGAAGTATTGCGTGCGGAGCAGACGCCGCTCATTGTAATAACCGCAGCAAGAACGGTCCCGAGCAAGCAAACCAGAGTAAGAAAAACGCATGATGGCTGAGGCGCAGAGAAGTGCATCCTCAGTTTTATTGTAGGCGTGGAGGAGAGAGATCCTACGCTAAGCAAGGTAGAAATTTTCGCGGCGACTTCCCGGAAAGGGAACTTGCAGGCGGGGCTCAGCCCCGGCCTGCCACAGTTCTCGCGGTTACAGGCACCGCGCGCCCCGCTACTTGGTGAAAGATTTTACGGCCGCTGCCTCGTCGTCCTTTACATCGAATACGGTGTAGAGCTTCGTGATCTGCAGCAGGTCGTGTACTTTTTTGGTGAGGTTGAGCAGCTTGAGTTCGCCGCCCTGGTTTTTGGCGGTGGTGAAGGCGCTGACCAGCTCGCCGATGCCTGAGCTGTCGATATAGTTCACGTCGCCGAGGTTCAGCAAGATCTTCTTTTGCCCTTTGGAAAGCAGGTCGCGCACGGTTTCGCGCAGAACCACGCTGCCTTCGCCGAGGGTGATTCGGCCGCTGAGATCGACAATGGTGACGCCATCCACCTGACGAGTACTGGACTTCATGGTCACTGAGGAGCCTCCTTGGAGTCCGCGGGGTTGCCGTGGACGTGCTTAGTCATTCTAAGTTCGGTGCCTGTCTGGGAAGGGTGGATCTCCACCACATCCATGAACGAGCGTATCAGGAAAATGCCCCGCCCCGATGTCTTCAGCAGGTTATCCGGCGCCAATGGATCCGGAATCCTGCTGGCGTCGAGCCCTTTGCCTTGATCGCGGATGACGATGACAAGGTCGTGAGCCGTACGCTCAAACGCGAGTGTAACTTTCTTAGTCGGGTCGTAGGCATTGCCATGCAAAACTGCGTTAACTGCCGCTTCCCTGACCGCCATGGAGATCTTCATGATCTCCTCGTCGTCGAAACCCGCTTCAGCGGCGATGCGGCCAGCCGTCTCTTCGGCATTGTTCACCGTCTCCAGCGTCGAATCGAGCGTATAGGAGACGCGGTCTGCGAACATAGAGCAAACGGTTCCTGAATCGGCCTTCGCCTCGCTTGCGACGGTACCGCCGGGCTCATCGTGCTGGCCCAAATGCGACGGACGGGCGAATTGAGAGTTTGCCTGTAGGGCTCGTAAAAGTCAACGCGATCCCCTGGGTTTTGTCGATCCCCTGGGTTTCTGGGTTTGGTGCCCGGCGGGCTCCGGAGTAGGGTGATGTGCGTCGCCTAGCAAGAGGGAAGCGGCCGTGCCGGCCGCTTTTCCGCGCAGCTACGGGCCCGAAACGACGGTCAGCGTCACGTTCGTCGGATTGTAATTGATCGTAAAGTGCTCTCCCGAATTAATGCTCAGCCCATTGACGGTGGCAAACGTGCACTGACGGTGGAGCGGCATTGGACTACAGGCGGCGTCGATAAAGGCAAAACCTAAACTCCACGTTGTCGAATACCCTCTCCAGGAAGCCGGCGGAGGCGAACAGTTGCTCTTGCTCCAGCGTTGGGGCGACGTATGCGATGTACAGCGGCCGGGGGTGTGAGAGCAGCGAGCGACGAATCCCAGCCACGACCCCGGACAGCACCCGGGTACGACAGGGATGGAAGAAAAACAGGACCTACGCTTCAGGAGGGAGCGCATAATCCGCGAAGTCCACATTCAAAGACTGGATGTCCTGGCACTTCTGAGTCGCGGAATTGTATCGCCGGATGTTTTCTTCGGCCGTTCGGTGCAGTTCTAGGGAGAATTCCAGACCCAATATCCGCTTAAACGGGTACTCGGACGCTAGCAGCAATGCGCGTCCCTTGCCGGAGCCAAAATCCACGAACGTGTAGTCTTCAAAAGCAATGTCGAAACCCGCCAAGACACGCTTGAAGCGTGTCGGCTCGATAGCGGTATAGTCAGTCCCGTCAATCCAGTTTGAGCTGGGAATGTTGAGATCGCTGAGATAGGTCCATCCTTCGAACTTGCCATCCGTGTCAACGCCGTACTCCCTGTCAAAGTCGCTGACCTGGCCATCCGGACGCAGCGACTTGGCCGCGCGGTACTCACGAAAAAGATGAACGGGCAAGAGAAAGCTCCGGCAAAGGCTAGTGAGGAGACCGCGCTCCCGCAACGACTTCTTGATCCGGGGAATCACCGTTCTCGTAACTCTCGGCACCGAACTGCCTTTCCTGCTCTAGGCACGCGTTGTTACCGCTGAGAAGAACCGCTTTAGCTTGGTTGCGTCCAGCTTGCCGTCGGTTCGCACGCCGGAACACAGATCGAGCCCGAACGGGCCTACTTCTTCAATGGCCTGGACTACGTTCTCCGGCGTGAGCCCTCCGGCCAGAAAGAGTGGGATGCCGATGCGTTCCCGGATCGCGCGACTGAGGGTCCAATCGTGAGTTCTGCCCGTACCGCCTAGTTCCTTGACCACGAGTTTCTGGTTGCCGGAATCGAGCAGGATTGCATCGACATGCGGCGCGATTTGAGCCGCCTCCTCGATGGACTCGGGGCCGGTCACGTGAATGACCTGAACCACGGAAATCCCGGGCAAAGCATCCTTCAGATCGCGATGCGTGCCGACGGTGAGATGATCGCAGATCTGGATCGTATTCGTCCGGCAAAAGCGCTGTTGCTCGATGATCTCGGGAACCCTCTGTCGCGAAGTTAGGAGGAATGTTCCGATAGCGGGTGGGACGGTCGCAGCAATTTCTGCGATCCGCTCATCGCTGATGACGCCGGGCCCGCTCGGCATGTTCGAAACCAAGCCCAGCGCGGATGCTCCACACGCAATGGCCAGAGCCGCTTCATCAACACTGCCGATGCAGCAGATTTTTACTCGTGGCGTGCGCGTCGCTCGAATGAGATTTCCTCTGTGTTCCCCCTGTGACCTCCGTGTACTCCGTGGTGAAAAGAGTCTTTACCACAGAGCGGGTACACAGGAGGCCTACTCGCCATAGGGAACCCAGATGTTCTTCACCTGGGTAGCGTGCTCAAGAAACCAGCGGCCCTCAGCCAGCTTGGGGTCGAACCAGTCGATAGCTCGTCCTTCGTTCGTCCAAACCTGCTTCAGATTGCCAACCGACATGGCCTTGGCAGCGGCGGCGCTGGCTTCATCGCCAAAGCACCAAACGGCATCGACATCGTCGTGTTCGGCGAGCGTCTTCAGAAGCTGCGACGTGTATCCGGTCACAATATTCAGCGCGCCACCGGGCAAATCGCTGGTATCGAAAAGCTGGTATAGATCGCTCGTGATCAGAGGGTAGTCCTCCGAAGGAACCGCGATCACAGTATTTCCAACCGCTAGAGCCGGCATTACGACAGAAAGAAAACCGAGTAGCGGCGCCTCGCGCGGACAGACGATGCCCACCGTGCCGATGGCCTCATTCATCGCGATCGCAATATTCCGGAACGGAGGATTGTGCACCGCGCCGTCAAACTTATCGGCCCACGCCGCATAAGAGAAGATACGCTCGATACTGAGATCCACTTCCGCGGCAGCCTGCTTTTCGCCAACGACGCCGGCGAGGCGGTGCGCAATTTCATCGCGCCGTTGGGAAAGGTTCTCCGCGCTGTAGTAAAGAACCTGAGCCCGATTGTGCGCGGTGGCCTTCGCCCACGATGCCGCCTTTCGCGCCGCCTCGACTGCGTTGCGGATGTCTTTGCGATTGCCCAGGGGGGCTTCGCCCAGCGATCGTCCATTGGCAGCCCGCACTTCTATGTAGTAGCCGGAGTCCGGCCGCGCCTGCTTGCCACCGATGTAGAGCTTGACGGTTCGATCGATCTCGGGAACATCAATCTCGGGAGTATCGATACCAGAAGCGCTGGAGTCTTCTTCCGATTCATTTGCGGGCAGCGCGAGCGTCTTCTCCGCCGGAAGTGTCGGCGCGCTCTTGAACCAGGCCGGCTCCATGTATTCGAGCAGACCTTCGCGTCCGCCCTCGCGTCCGTAACCACTCTCTCGGTAGCCGCCGAATCCGCAGGAAGCATCGAACAGGTTCGTGCAGTTTACCCAGACCACTCCCGCTTTAAGTTGCGCAGCAACATGCAACGCGACGTTGATGCTCTCGCTCCAGACACAGGCCGCCAAGCCATAAACCGTATTGTTTGCCAACTCCACCGCTTCCGTGGGCGTGCGGAACGTCATCGCCGCCAGTACCGGTCCGAAGATTTCCTGCTGCGCAACAATCGATGTCGGGTGCACATTGCTCAGCAGCGTCGGCGGATAGTAGAACCCGCGCGCAGGCAACGTAACCTGCGGCTGCCAGCAGGTTGCGCCGTCGGCCACACCCTGGTCGACAAGGCTGCGAATGCGATCGAGCTGTACACGGGCCACGATCGCTCCGATGTCGATGGCTTTGTCGAGCGGTGCGCCGATGCGCAGCGTGCTCATTCGATCCTGCACTTTAGCGATCAGAACTTCGGCAATGCTCTCCTGCATGAGCAGCCGAGAGCCCGCGCAGCATACCTGTCCCTGATTGAACCAGATTCCGTCCACCAGACCTTCAACTGTGCTATCGAGGTCGGCATCTTCAAAGACGATGAAGGGAGACTTGCCGCCGAGCTCCAGCGAAAGGCGCTTATGGCTCGTTGCCGTAGCTGTGCGGATCGCACGTCCAACTTCGGTCGATCCGGTGAACGCAATCTTGTCCACATCCGGATGCTTGACCAGTGCCTCGCCGGTTGAGCCGTCTCCGGTGACGATGTTGACTACACCACCGGGCAAGCCAGCTTCCTGGCAGAGTTCGGCGAAGGCCAACGCCGTTAGCGGCGTGAATTCCGCCGGCTTCAACACGACGGTGTTTCCCGTGGCCAGGGCGGGAGCAATTTTCCACGCCAGCATCAGCAGCGGAAAATTCCAGGGGATGATCTGGCCGACAACCCCGCAGGGCACATACTCGGGGAATTCCTGCTCGAGAAGTTGCGCCCATCCCGCATGGTGATAGAAATGCCGGGCGACCAGCGGAATGTCAATGTCGCGACTTTCGCGGATGGGCTTCCCGTTGTCCATCGTCTCGAGAACCGCCAGCAGCCGGGAACGCTTCTGCACCAGCCGCGCGATGGCATACAGGTAGCGCGCACGAGCATGCGGAGTGAGTGCTTGCCATCCCGAAGACGCCGCCCGCGCCGCTTTGACCGCGGCGTCAATGTCAGCCGCCGACCCTTGCGCAACCGACGCGAGTTTCTCTCCGTTGGAAGGATCGACAGTGTCGAAATATTCCCCCGCCGCGGGTGCCTGCCATCCCCCGCCAATGAAGTGTTGGAGGCGGTGGCCATGACGACCCAGCCAGGCTACCGCTTCTTTCGAGTCCTCTGGAGCGGGCCCGTATTCCATGCTCAGAAACTTCTCGGCAATGCTCATTGGCGTCTGCTCGATTCCTTCTTTGGGCTAGTGTCGCGACCGTGTGATTGCTACTGCTGTCGATCCAATTTCGCTAGTGGAGAGAGCCGCGCGTCCTCGCCCGGCCGCCAGCGTGCTGGACGGGCGAGGCGCCCGTCTCTCCACTTGAGTTCGCAGCTCACGCAATCGGATGCCGATACTCAGCTGAATAACGTCCGGTCGCATGGTGCTCCAACTGCCGCTCGATGTCACCCAGCAAACTGCTCACGCCGAAGCGAAACATTTCCGCCCGCATCCACGACAGGCCAAGTTCCTCTTTGATCAACGCCAGCCACTCGATGGACTGCTTCGCCGTGCGGATGCCGCCTGCTGGCTTGAAACCCACCGCCATTCCAGTTTGCTTCGCGTATTCGCGAATGGCGCGAGTCATCACCAACCCGACCGGCAAGGTCGCGTTCGTCGGCTCCTTGCCCGTCGAAGTCTTAATGAAGTCAGCGCCCGCCATCATGGCCACCACGCTCGCGCGCCCCACGTTGCGCAGCGTCACCAGGTCGCCGGTTCCAAGGATCACCTTCATGTGCGCCGATCCACAAGCTTGCTTGAAAGCCGCCACCTCGTCGTAGAGCGCCTGCCAGCGCCCGCCGAAAACATGCGCTCGGGTGATGACGACGTCGATCTCATGAGCGCCCGCCTCCACCGATCGGCGAATCTCCGCCACCCGCTCCGTCAGCGGCGATAGCCCTGCGGGGAAACCAGTGGACACGGCAGCGACATGCACCCCACTCCCCTCGAGCGCGTGCAGCGCAGTTTCAACGAATGTGTGATACACGCAGACGGCAGCAACTTTAATTTGCAGTTCCTCGATCCCAAGCTTCTGTTCTATTTCCTGCTGGACGGGGTGCCGGGCCTTCGCGCACAAACGACGAACGCGCTCGTCGGTGTCATCGCCGGAGAGAGTAGTCAGATCCATGCAGGTAATCGCCCGCAGAAGCCACGCGGCCTGCCACTCTTTTTTCACCGTTCGTCGCGCGACATGGGACTGAACGCGGCGCTCGACCGCGCTGGTGTTGACTCGGACTTCTCGTACCCAATCGAGGTTGAGGGGAATGCCGGTATTCGGGAGCAGAGGCTGTCCGGAGAGCGTAGCAATCGCACTGCCGCTGTCCGCAGCGTGTGGTGCGAGATTCCGAAACTCATTGTGATCGACCGGCATTAAGTGCTCTCCGCGAAATAAGCTTGCTCTCTGCGAAATAACCTTGCTCTCTGCGAAATAACCTTCGGAAAAACTGGGCATTCGTATCAGGGCATCGCTTTAGCGATGCCACCAATCCCTTGAAATTAGATGCCCCTTTAGGGGCTGGGTCGCAACGGCCCAAAATCTTCCGCGGTGCATGCGCTGCCGTGCAATTGTACGGCAGATGCGATGAAAGATGAATTCTGGTTTCGTCTGGTTTCGTCTTGACACTTGGGACGCTGCACCGCTACGCTACGGCGCGATGACAACATCCTGCAATCGGAAATCTGGAGGTTAGTTCTGCTCACCCCGGGCGCTTGTTTCCGAGTTCACCAAAAGGTTTTCATTGCCGCAATCCTCTCCACATTGATCGTAATGACGCTCGCGCTCCCCGCGTCCGCCACCAGGAAAATCATCCTCGATACCGATCCCGGCACCGACGACGCCATGGCCCTGATGCTGGCGCTAAACTCGTCTGAGTTAGATGTCCGGGCCGTCACCGTCGTGCCCGGCAACGTAACCGCTAAGCAGGGACTGGAAAATGCGCTGCGCATGATCTCGCTAGCCAACCGCTGCGACATTCCCGTCGCCGCTGGCGCGCAGCATCCGCTCTTTCAGAAGTTGATCACAGCGGAGTTTTGGCACGGCAAGAATGGGCTGGCGAATATCGAATTGCCGCCCAGTAAATGCAGAGTTGATTCCCGGTATGGCCCCGACCTGATCATCGAGATGGTGCACGCCGCTCCGCACGAAATCACTCTCGTCCCAGTCGGCCCGCTCACCAACATCGCGCTTGCCGTCGAGAAAGATCCGTCCATCGTTCCGCTGGTGAAGGAAGTCATCATCATGGGCGGCTCGATCACAGGCGGTAACGTGAACGCTGCTGCCGAAGCGAATATTTACAATGACCCCGAGGCCGCGCAAATAGTTTTCCAGGCCGGTTGGCCGCTGACCATGGTCGGCCTCGATGTCGGCGACAAGACATTGCTTTCGACGAAGTACCTCGCACAACTCGGACAGACCCACGGCCCGGTGAACGATTTCATATACCAGGTGGCGCACTATCTGATCGATCTGTCGGCGCAGTTCGGTTCCGGGGGCACGCCGATGTATGATCCGCTCGCCGTCGGGGTAGCCATCGACGCAACCCTTGTAAAAGCACCGCCGATGCACGTGGATGTAGAAACCCGAGGCGAGTTTACCCGAGGCGAAACCGTTGCCAACCGCCGCGGAGCGGTGGAGCGCAATGTGCTGCACGGTGACCGCTACATCATCGAAGGTGTCGACAAAGTCGAGCCCAATGCGAAGGTATGCGTTGAGGTCGACGCCGACCGCTTCCTGCAGTTGTTTGTTTCCAGAATTCGTGGCAAGTAGAACTGTGGCAACTGGAACTAAGGACAAGTACACTCAGTAGCGCCGTACGCCGTCGAAGGAGAGTCCAAGGAGAAGCGATGTTCACGCCTCACAGTTTGACGATTGCACTCTTCATGATGATTACGAGCGCCATTTGCTGGGGCTCCTGGGCCAACACCTACAAAGGTGTTAAGAATTATCGCTTCGAGTTGTTTTACTGGGACTACGCCATTGGCATTTTTGTGGTGTCGCTGATCCTCGCATTTACCATGGGCAGCACCGGCAATGATGCTTCGAGTTTCCTGAACAATGTGCGCTCGGCCGACACTAACAACATTGTCTACATGATGATCGGCGGCGCCATCTTTAATCTCGCCAACTTACTTCTCGTTGCCGCGATCGACATGGCTGGACTCGCCGTCGCCTTCCCCGTGTCGATTGGAATCGCGCTCGTCGTCGGCGTAATTTTCAGCTACATACGCCAGCCCAAGGGCAGCGCTGCACTACTCGCTGCCGGCGTCATCTGCGCGTTTATTGCCGTTGTGCTCGACGGCAAAGCCTATGGCAGCCTGGCAATCGCTGGCCGCTCGGTATCGAAAAAGAGCATCATCACCTGCATCGTCTCCGGCGTCCTGATGGGCCTATGGCCGTACTTTGTGGCGCGAGCGATGACCAACGGAAACACACTCGGTCCGTATAGTATTGCCGTCTTCCTCACACTCGGCGCGCTGCTGTCGTGTCTGATTTGGAACGTTTATTTCATGAAGAAGCCGCTGGTCGGTGAGCCCGTGAGCTTCGCCGGATATTTCAAGGGCCCAATTTCCGGCCACGCGCTCGGACTGCTCGGCGGATTCATTTGGGGCATCGGCATGGTCTTCAATCTGGTCGCTGCCAGCTTCACCGGTGTGGCAATTTCATATGCCATAGGGCAATCCGCTCCGATGGTCGCCGCTCTCTGGGGCGTCCTTGCCTGGAAGGAATTTGAAGGCGCGCCTGCCAAAGCCAAGGTGTACCTGGGCCTGATGTTCGTCTTCTACTGTCTGGGGATCTTGCTGGTGGCAAGAGCAAATGGCTAGAGCTCGCTCGTGTGGGGACGGGCGTCTCGCCCGTCCAAGCCGAGCGGAGCTCGGCAGCTGCCCTCTACTGAACTTAGAAGGCGCGAATTTCACCCGCGGTGACGATGCCTCGAGATTCACTGGCCGAGACGCTCATGCAGCGCCTGGAAAACCGTCGCCGTCAATCAGATCGTAAAAATCCGCGAAAGCATAGGCAGTATGAAAAACTGAATCCGCAACCTCGTCGCGGCGCATTCGCCGAGGCAACACGAAAACTCTTGACTTTGCATTTCTAATCTATTTATATGACCCATCGCTGAAAATAGGGACGCTCCACGTTCGAGCCGCGACGGAGTCTGATCCCAAATCGCCACTTCTCGTCTCATGAAGAGAGGAGTGGAAGCCAAGGTGAAAGCTAATGCTGAAGAGAAAAGCGCTGCTCGTAGCGGTTCTGTGTTCCGTATTCTCCCTCTGTCCCCTGCTTTACAGCCAGGCCAACGGCAGTTTCTCCGGAACGGTTGCCGACAAAACGGGATCAGTAGTCGCCGGAGCGACCGTTAAAATCACATCGCAGGGCACCGGTGTCACGCGCGAAGTGAAGACCGACGACTCCGGTCACTACACCGCGCCGTTCCTGCCTGTTTCGATTTACACCATCCGAGTGGAATCCCAGGGATTCCAGATCACGGAGCAGAAAGACATCCGTCTGCAGGTTGACGAACAGCGCGAGATCGATTTCACGCTCAGCCCAGCATGGGTCTCTTCGACGGTTGAGGTCAGCGCCACCGAAGTAGCGGTGGAGACGACGAACCCAACCATCGGACAAGTCATTACGGCTGAGCAGGTAGCGGAGCTCCCGTTGAACGGCCGCGACTTCGTGCAACTGGCCACCTTGACGCCGGGCGTGACCCAGGAGACCAATCCGAACAGCTTTTTTACCCAGGGAGCCAGCAGCGAAGTGGCAGCCCGAGGGACTTACTCCCTTTCGGTGGGCGGCTCACGGGCGCAGGAAACAGATTGGCTGCTCGATGGTGTCGATAACAATGAATTGACCGCGGGCGGCATTGCGATTTTGCCGTCCATCGATGCCATTCAGGAGTTCCAAGTTCTCAGCTATAACTACTCTGCCGAGTACGGTACACGCGCGGGTCCAACCGTCCTGATTGCAACGAAGTCGGGAACGAACAAGTTGCACGGATCTCTGTTCGAGTTCTTCCGCAATACGAAACTTGACGCGAAGAGCTTTTTCGCCTTGACGAAGGAACAATTCAATCTGAATCAGTTTGGCGGCGCGCTGGGCGGAGCCATCCAGAAAGACAAGACGTTCTTCTTTGTCGATTATCAAGGGAAAAGGCAGCGGCACGGCATACCCTTCAGTGGCTTAGTTCCAACTCCGGCGATGTTGACTGGAGACTACAGCTTCGACCCATTGGGCGTGGCACGTCCCGGTTGGGACCCTATCACGGGCAAACCCCTGCCCAACAATGCCGACGGCTTCGGCGATATCAATAGCCCATATACGTTCGGTCCGTTCCAGTGCGACGGATCAGGAAATCCCCTTCCCGCGGGAGCTGGTGGCGTTCAGCCGCCGGGCGTGAAGTGCAATAAGATTCCCTCAAATATGTTCGATCCGACAGTAAATCCATCGGTCGATCCGTCGGGCTTGGCCATGATGAAGCTTTACCCGCAGCCCAACGTGATCAATAAGAGCACCCTGACCAACTTCTCTGACGTGCCCGTGAGGCGATTGAACGAAGGTGAATTTGACATCAAGCTCGATCACAACTTCTCGAACAAAGATTCTGCCTATGCTCGTTTCAGTTACGATCAGGCGAACTCATACGTTCCGGGCGGCTCGCCGGGATTCGCGGAAGCCAATGCTTTTGGAAGTACTCAAAACATCAGCAACCATGGACGCAACGTGGCTTTAGCTGAAACGCACATCTTCTCTGATCGTAACCTCAACCGGTTCACCTTTGGCTTCAATCGGATTTTCAACCACATACTGTCGTTCGGAAACGGTACCTGTGAATCCGCCAACATCGGCATCCTCGGTGCAGATCTGAACAGCAAGTGCCCGAACGCTCCTCCGGGTGTGATAACGCAGTCAACCAAGGATTGCGTCAGTTGTGGACTAAGTTCCACCCTGATGAACAATTATTGGGCCCTGGGTGATCGTGGGTTTGCTCCCTTCCAGGGTGGTACAAACGTTTTCTCCATCGCTGACTCGTTCGACATGATTCGCGGCAAGCATGACATCAAGGTCGGTTTCGGGTTCCGCGCCCAGCAAATGAATGTTGAGACCAATGCTTTCCAGGATGGTTTCTTCATTAACTTTGGGCTTACGAACGATGCCACAGCCGATCTCCTCCTGGGTCAGCTCGGCGGAGGAATCCATGATCAGACGTTCCTCGGCGCGACGACCGGCCGCCGCTGGAAACTGTACCGCCCGTTCGTGCAGGACGATTGGCGGGTAACCAGCAACTTGACTTTGAACCTGGGCGTTGCTTGGGCTCTAGTGACACCGATCAGCGAGGCTAAGAATCGCCAAGCCAACTTCGACTTTGCTTCCGGCAAGTTCTTCGTTGCTGGGCCGGTAGACTTCGGCGGCTGCTCAATCTGCGTTCGTTCTGACGGACTGGTTGGCATCCAGATGGACAAGACTGCCTTCGAGCCTCGTATCGGACTCGCCTGGAAACCGTTTGGTTCGCAGACGACTTCCGTGCGCGCTGGTTATGCCATCTTCCACGATTCTTCCTGGAACCAGGGCGCGCAGGGGACGTGGGAAAACCCACCCTACTTTGCCGAGTTGGACAATTTCTTTGGCCCCTGTCCCTTTAACAATTCAGGCTCCGCCACCCCGCTGGACTGTGGTAACCAGCGTCTATTCCTCCCCGCGATTACCGCGCCGCCGAATCCCCAGCTGTATCCGGGAGCGCTTCAGGTCCAAAACCAGAATTTCCACCAAGGCCGCGTCCAGCAGTTCAACCTGAATATCGAGCACCAGTTGCCCGGCAATGTCGTGCTGACAGCAGGGTATGCGGGCTCTCGCAGCTCGCACATTCTGGTGGACGGCCTCAACCTAAACGTGGGGTCTCCCACGGCGTGCAATCCCGCAAGCTCGGAATTTAATCCTAACTATCACCTTGGCTGCGCGCCGGGCGGAGGAGCTTTCGCGCCGAAATGGGGTGCTCCGACGTTCGTCGGCGCGCTGGTAATGAATAACATCAACGACGTCGGTCGGGCCCACTACGATTCGCTTCAGATCAAGGCCGAGACTAAGAGTGTCCGGCACGGACTGTACGCCCTCTTGGGCTACACCTATTCCCGTACTTTCGACACCGGAATGGCCGACGGCGTGGGTACCTTCCCCGGCGCGACATATTTTCCTTTGCCGGGCACAAGGCAATCGGATTGGGGACTGTCCGCGCTGAACCTCAATCACCAGTTTACGGCCAGCGTGACGTATGACTTGCCCTTCGGAAAGGGAAAGCAGTTCGGTAATGACTGGAATGGTCCCATGAATGCGGTCTTGGGAAATTGGGAAGTGGACGTCATCGAGCGAGCTCTGTCGGGCTTTCCGCTGTTTGTGGTTGACAGTGCCAACGGGGCCGGTCCTGGGCTCCCTGGCGATTCGGGAGTAAACTTCTCCTGGAACGGAAATGGCTTGAACCGGCCCGATCAGGTGGGTGACCCGAATAGAGGGGGACCAGAGGGCGGTAGAACGGACTGTCCGGCCCAAGTGCACACGCTTCAGAATTGGTTCAATCCGTGCGCTTACGCGCACGCCGCGCCGGGAGAACTTGGAAACGCGAATCGTGCTCCGCTCTACGGCCCACGGTTTGTAAACACAGATCTCTCGTTCATCAAGCATATCCCGTTACCCTACGAAGACATGAGATTGGACTTTCGCGCTGAGTTCTTCAATGTCTGGAACCATGCCCAGTACTTCTTGGGAGGTGGTTCGAGCCAGATGCAGGACGTTAATGCAGCGTCGAGTTTCGGCGTGGTTAACGGGACTGTGAATAACCCGCGCGTGATTCAATTCGCCGTCAAGCTGAACTTCTGAGGACCTCTGGATTGTGCGCTTCACCTTCGGGCAGACCGAACAATCTGGATTAACCCAGACTCAGTTCGCTCTGCCCTTAACTTTCTAATCCAAATACTCTGCCGGGGGAAATGCCTGAAATGTTGATTCGCTGCACGCGAAAACTCGCGCTGATCTCTCTCCTCGCTCTCCTGCTCGCCACCGCCGCCTCCGCCCAGAAAATAAAAGTCATCGTAGATCAAGACGCCCGCGGCCCCGGCACCAGCGACCAGCAGGCTCTGCTAGTCTTCCTGAAGTCGGAGAAGTTTGACGTCCTAGGCATCACTACCGTCAGCGGCGATCAGTGGATGAAAGAAGAGACGCAGCACACACTCCGCATGCTTGAGATTGCTAGGCGCACCGACGTTCCCGTCATCCAGGGCGCTGAGTTTCCGCTGCTCAATAGCAAAGAAGAGACCGAGCGTTGGGAAGCGCTCTACGGCAAGCTCGAATACAAGGGATGCTGGACCGAACACTTCGAGGCGACGCGCTCCACTATCTACGACGAGCCGTATCATGCGCCTGATGTTGTGCCTCCCATGAAGGAAGGCGAGCCGCACATTCACGCGCAGCCCGGGACCGCCGCCGAGTTCATTGTGCAGATGGTGCACAAGTATCCTGGAGAGGTTGTGCTGTGGGCGGGCGGTCCGCTGACGAATTATGCGCTGGCGCTGAAGCTCGACCCATCGGTCGCGACGCTTGCGAAAGAGTTCGTCATGATGGGCGGAGGACTCTATGCCGACAAGGGTGCGATCGATCCCGGAGCTATCGACGCCCGCCGCGAATTTAACTGGTGGTTTGATCCGGAGGCGACTCGCATCGTCCTGCGCGCTCCCTGGAAGAAAGTGACCATCACTCCCATTGATATCTCGGTCAAGACGCGTTATACGACCGAGATGAAGGCCACCATCACCAAGGCTGGCACACCCGTGACCGACTATCTGGAGAAGTATTCGCTGCCCGGCTACATGTGGGATGAAATCGCCGGCGCCGCACTCATCGATCCGTCCATCATCACCGGTCAGAAGCAACTCTACATGGATATCGACGTCGATCACGGCGCCAGCTACGGCAAGACAATCTTCTGGAATTCGAGCGCGCAGGTTCCGCCCTATTTGCGCCTGGCCAACGTTCAGTTCGACATTGATGCGGAGAAGTTCTACAAGATCTACGTCGACTTGATGACGCGGCCAGTCCGGAAATAGAAGTAACTTGATGGAGTGACGGGCGTCCCCGCCCGTCCACCGCCAGCCCGCTGGTAAAATCGACATGCAGCGCGGTCTCAAACGTGGAGATTCCTTGGTGAAATTTAGTGCCGGTCAGCGGTTGAATAGCTTCAAACGCGGCTTGATCCTTTCGCTGTCACTACTTCTGCTGGAGAGCTGCTTTGCCTCCGCCCAGCCGCGCCGCAAGGTCATCATCAACGAAGACTGCTCTGGCCCCGGCGGCAGCAATCTGCAGACGCTCCTCGTAATGATCCAGTCCCCGCAGGTCGAGGTGCTTGGAATCACGGTGGTCAGTGGAGACCAGTGGCGCGACGAAGAAGTGGCGCACACTCTCCGCCTGCTTGAAATCGTTGGACGCACCGACATCCCGGTAGTGCCCGGCGCAGCGTTTCCGCTGGTTCGCACTCGCGAAGGAGCGCAGCAGTGGCAGGAGCGCTACGGGAAAGTGGCCTACGCCGGGGCATGGGACGATCGCTGGTGGCACGAGCCCTTCGTCGTCCCGACGCTTCCGGAAGGGCAGCCGACCACCAAGCCCGCCGACGGAGATGCTGCTCATTTTCTGATTCGTATGGTGCGCAAGTATCCGCATGAGGTAACGATCTACGAAGGCGGACCCATGACCAACCTCGCGCTGGCCATTTCAATCGATCCGCGATTCCCCGAACTGGCCGAGGAGTTGGTCTTCATGGGTGGAAGCATCGCGCCGCAAACCGACAACGCCGAGTTCGCTAATAACCCGCGTCACGAGTTCAACTTCTGGTTTGATCCTGAAGCTGCGCATGTAGTGTTGCGCGCGCCGTGGAAGAAGATCGTGTGCACGCCGACCGACATCTCGGTCAAGACAAGTCTGACGCCTGCGATGATCCAGCAGATCGACAAGGCTGGAACTCCCCTGGCGCATTACATTGCCCACTTTTACCAGAACTTTCCGGGTGCCGACATCATGTGGGACGAGCTTGCAGCGGCCGCGTGGATCGATCCGTCGATCATCACGAAACGGGAGACGCGCTACATGAGTGTAGACCTCGACCGCGGAGCCGGGTACGGCAACACTCTGACCTGGTCGGAGAAGAATAAGCCAGCAGTTACGATGCAGCCGGTTGAGATTCAAGTCGACTTGGACACGGACAAATTTTATCGGATGTTCGTAAGGCTGATGAGCGCTGCCACCCCGGCCCACTGATGAATGATGATTCAAGGCTGCGGCTGCGAGATGGATTTTTTTTGCTTGTTCTGCAGCGAGATGACAAACTGCAGGCTCGCGCGACGTTCCCGCTCGGCATTCTCCTTTGTTTTCTTTGACAATCGATCATGGAGTTTAAGTTCTTGTCGAGCTTTTGCTTTATCGCCGGTTCGCAGGTAAGCCTGAGCCAGTCGATAGTGCGCCACTTCAAGGGTTTCGTCGGATTCCCGACTGACTTGTTCTGGATTGACTTCGATCGCCTTCCGATACGCGGAAATGGCTCGCGAAAAATCCTTGCGCTGCGAATACAGAATCCCGAGTTGCAGATAGGCGGCACCGAGCTTCGGGTCGAGATGCACCGCGTGCTGCAGCAGCGACTCGACGCGCGCTGAACGCTCAGTGTCGCGGTCATTGTCGCGTCGAGGGTCCACCGCATTTGCCGATTGCTTCCAAAGACTGACGGCGTAATAGTAGTTCGCGAGCGCATTGTCCGGCTGCAGCTGCGCGAATCGGCGCAATCGCTCGACCGATCCCTCTGATGGAGTGCCCTCCACACTTTGCATTTTCCCTAGAAACAGATACGGAGTTGGATTGTCGGGAGCAAGATCGGACGCGTTTACCAGACACTGCGCAGCTTGATCGTTGGAACCGCGAGCGTACCAGGCTACGCCGAGCGCGATCAGCATACGCACGGACTTTGGAAACTGGCGATTGCCTTTTGTGAAAACCTCGGTGGCCGGTTCCAGGGCGCGATGGGTCAGAAGTTCCGTTCCCCAATCGAACAGGTTCGGTTCGCTCGGATCAAGCTCCGCGGCGCGCTGGTACTCCCGAACCGCATCGAGCGGATTGCCTAGCTTCTCCTCGACGTCGCCTAGCAGGTGATGAAGTTCGGGATCTCGGGGGTTGAGCCGGGAAGCCCGTTCCAGGTAGGGAACTCCCTCCGCGGCCCTCCCACTATCGACGAGTAACTTTCCGAGCTGCCGATTTGCCTCAAAGTTTTCCGGCTCTCGTGCCACCGCGTCGCGAAGTGAACTCTCTGTCGCGGCGGACGTCGCCGCAGTGGAACTCCCAGCCGATTCCTTGCTCAATGAAACCGTTGCCTTGGCCAGCGCTTCGGTGGTTCGCAGTACTGTATCAGAGCCGTGTCCACCTGAATTCGTGGCTTGTGTCACGCCTGCCACAGTGAATTGAGGTTCGTCAAAGAATTCGGGAGTTTGTGCGTCCGGCTCTCTTGTTGCTACTGGTCCCGGAAGCGCGCTTTGCGGTGCAACTACTTTCGCGGACGCGAGAATGAGATCAATCTTTTTTGTTTCTTTCTGCGCGAGGCTTACAGGGCTGACACTTGCGCTCCCGTGCCCATTCATTTCGGCCCGCAGAGTGTAGATGCCCGCTCGGAGCGCCGCAAACCGATACGCTCCTTCAGAATCCGTGTGTGCGATCTGGGTCTGTGCGGCGACCGGGTTCTCGGGTTCAGCTGCGAGTTGTAAAAAGACGGTCGCGTTCGCCGCCGGCCTGCCTCTGGAATCTCGAACATATCCTTGCACCGTACCCTGCAAGCTGGCGTTGGCAGGCGGTTCTTGAGACTGCGTTCGACCCGGAACGAGAGCCGTCGTCACCGCAAGAATGCAGACGGCGACATAAATTCTGGTTCCTCCGAAGTGGCTGGGGGTCACGCGGATCGGCTCCTGAGAAAAAACGGCAGCTCCAAGAACAAAAGAATCAGCCGTGATTGTTGCTCGTCATTCTATCTCATAGATCGTCATCAAAAAATTGGCAGCGCCTGGGGACAGGCTTTACAATGGCACGCTTCCCACCCGGGCTTGTGGGGCTCGAATTGTTTCTGTCAAACGTGGGGCACATCGATTATTGAGGGAGTCCAAGACATGAAGGGAAGAGTCATCATTCTGCTCTGGGTTACTTTTCTGTTGCTCATGTTTGCCAATACCCTGACAGCACAAAGAATCAAGGTCATCGTCGATCAGGATGCGCGCGGCCCGGCCACAACCGACATGCAGTCCATCCTGATTTTCCTCCAGTCGGATAAGTTCGATGTCCTCGGCATCACCACTGTCAGCGGCGATCAGTGGGTGAAGGAAGAGACGCAGCGCACGTTGCGGCTGCTTGAAATCGCGGGCCGCACCGATGTTCCCGTCGCGGAAGGCGCGGAGTTCCCGCTGTTGAATTCCAAGGAAGAGTCCGAGCGTTGGGAGGCTCTCTACGGGAAGTTCCGCTACAAGGGCTGCTGGAGCGATTTTTCCAAGAACCCCGAAGGCACGCCGCCAGCTTTCCGCGAGGGTTATCACGAGCCCGATGTGATTCCGCCGCTGGTGGAGGGCGCTCCTCATAGCAAGGCGCTCGACGAAACCGCGGCACACTTCATCGTCCGCATGGTGCACAAATATCCTGGCGAAGTTGTGATATGGGCCGGCGGTCCGCTGACCAACATCGCTCTCGCCCTGCGGCTTGATCCCGAGGTGGCGACGCTCGCGAAAGAACTGGTGCTGATGGGCAGCGGGATGTACGCCAACAACGGCGGCATTACCGGCATTGATGGACGCCGGGAATTTAACTGGTGGTTTGATCCGGAAGCTGTCCGCATAGCGATGCGGGCGCCCTGGAAAAAGATCACAATCACGCCCATCGACATTTCTGTCAAAACCCTGGTGAACCCAGCCGTCAGAGCGGCCATCGCCAAGTCGGATACGCCGGTCGCTCGCTACCTGACGCAATACTCGGTCGAAAGCTTTATGTGGGATGAACTCTCCGCCGCCGCCATAGTCGATCCTTCGATCATCACCGGGCAGAAGCAGCTCTACGTGGACATCGATATTGACCATGGGCCAAGCTACGGTGAAACGCTCTTCTGGCAGCCGGGCACGGAGCTTCCGTCGTACGAGAGAATTGCGACCGTCCAGTTCGATGTGGACACGCAAAAGCTATACGATCTCTATGTCAAGTTAATGACGCAACCGCCGAGGCCCGCGAAATAGCCGGGCAAGGCAGGATTTCAAGCCGGACATAAGGAGCAGCGCAAGTGGATTCAAAACAAGAAATCTTTCGCATCACCCGACGCCAATTTGTAACCTCGTCAGCCGCCGTTATAGCCACCAGCGGTTTCGCTCATGCGGCCAACGCCGGCGGTGCACTGGCGGGACAGCCGTCAGAGCAGGGCAAGTCCGGCGAAGAGTCCGGTCCTGGCCCTGGCCGCGGTCCCTTTCGCGTCATCATTGACACCGACCCGGGCGTCGACGATGCTCTGGCGCTCTTGCTCGCCATGCGCTCGCCGGAGCTGAAGATTGAAGCCATCACGCCGGTCGCCGGAAACGTCCCGCTCGACCTGACGCTGCCGAACGCCTTGCGCATGGTTGAAATCGCCGGCCGCACCGATATCCCCGTGGCCGCGGGCGCCCGCGCCCCGCTGATGCGCCGCCTGGTGACGGCAACCTACGCGCACGGAGAGAACGGATTGGGAGGCGCCATCTTTCCTGAGCCCACGACAAAACCGGTCGCGACGCCTGCCGCCGAGATTATTCGCCAGATCGTTCGCAAGTATCCTGGCGAGGTAACGCTGATCACCATTGGCCCGCTGACCAACATCGCTACCGCTCTCAACGCCGATCCGGATCTTGCCGGCATGGTTCGCGCGCTGGTCATGATGGGTGGCTCGCTGTCAGGAGGGAACATCACGCCCGCGGCCGAGTTCAATGTGTACGTGGACCCGGAGGCTGCGCGCATCGTCTTTCAATCCGGAATTCCCGTGACCATGGTCGGTCTCGATGTCACGCGCAGGACCTCTCTTACTGACGAGCATGTGCGCACACTCGAAGGGGCTCAAAACCCCGTTAGCCAGGCTGCTGCCAAGATCGGACGCAACGCGATCAACCACAACCGGGAGCGCGGATATTTGGTTGGGCCGAACATGCACGACTCGCTGGCCGTCGCGGGATTTCTCGATCCGGCGATTCTGAAATTGCAGGACTACTACGTTGATGTCGAGACGACGGGCGAACTCACCGCCGGTGAAACTCTCGGTTACAGCCCTGTTGCCGGTGATTTGCGGCGGCGCCCCGGAATGGAAAAAGATGCCGCGGCTGCGAGTATGCCGATTCGCGGATCGGCCCCCACCCTAGCCAGCACCAAAACGTCTCCCGTGTTGCGCGACAAATTTGTTCCCAACACCAGGGTCGCAGTGGAAGTAGACTCCGCGAGGTTTTTCGATCTGCTCATTGGGAGATTGTCGGGAAGCAAGTAAAATTCTTTGCGAGAAGTTCCAAGATCCTGAGGTGCACGAATGAAGCTGGGCCGGATCCGGGGCTGTATCACGGTCGGAACTGTTGTTCTAATGACATGTCTTGCATCCCAAAGCCAAGATAAGCGCAAGATCATTATCGATCAGGACGCGGCCGGACCCGCCGGCACTGACCAGCAAGCGATACTTTTGCTCATCCAGTCTCCGCAGACAGAAGTCTTAGGCGTCACGGTGGTGACGGGCGATGCCTGGCTCACCGAAGAAGTCGCGCACACTCTGCGCATGCTTGAACTCATCGGACGAACCGATATCCCCGTCGTACGCGGAGCTGAGTATCCGCTGGTCAGAACGAAAGACGAGACGGAGCAGTGGGAGCAACGCTATGGCTCGGTTGCATGGCTGGGTGCGTGGACGCCGCGGGTGTACCACGCGCCCCGCGAACTCGGAGCGATGCCGGAAGGAAAGCCGACGACCAAAGCCGCCGACGAAGACGCGGCGCACTTCTTGGCGCGCATGGTACGCAAGTATCCGCATGAAGTCACGATTTATGAGGGCGGGCCCATGACGAACCTGGCGCTCGCGATCTCCATCGACCCGGAATTTGCGAGCCTGGCCAAAGAGTTGGTGTTCATGGGAGCCAGTCTAAATCCGCAGACTGCCGATCCCGAGTTCGCCAACACGCCCCGCCACGAATTCAATCTCTGGTTCGATCCGGAAGCGGCTCGCATTGTGCTGCGGGCTCCTTGGACAAAGATTGTCTGCACCCCGGTCGATATTTCCGTGAAGACGAGAATGACAAATGAGTTGATCGACAAGATCAAGGGCGGTAACTCGCCAGCGGCGCAATACATAGGCAAATATGCGCACCTGCGTGGATCCTATAACTACCTCTGGGACGAACTTACCTCGGCGGCCTGGCTTGATCCAAGCCTGATTACAAAGAAAGAAAACCGTTACATGGATGTGAATCTGGATCACGGCCCCGGCTACGGAGATACCCTCACCTGGACGGATCGGGATAAGCCCAAGCACGAGGTCCAGTCGGTGGAAGTGCAGTTTGACCTTGATACGGATAAGTTCTACAAGTTGTTTGTGGAGCTGCTGACCGCGCCGACGCCGCGGCCGGGCAAGCCTCAAGGCCTTGTCGACTGCTTATCGCCCTAACTGCTCCATCATCTTCTGCGCCTGCTCATGTCCCGGATGCTGCTTGAGCAGTTCGAGCAGCACGGCGCGAGCTTTCTCCGGCGTGCCCTCCACGGCGTAGACCCGGGCGAGGTTCAAGTAAGCCTGATCGAAAGCAGGTGCCACGCGGATGCAGTCCTCAAAGCTGGCCACCGCCTGATCCCGACGCTGCGTGCGCAGATAAAGAATCCCCAGATTATTCAGCGCCTCAGGATAAACCGGGCGTATTTTCAGTGCCTTTTGTAGAGAATCGAAAGCCCGTGCATTGTCGTCATTTTGCGCAAACACCATGCCTAGACCGTAGTTTGCTTCCGCATCATTTGAGCTGACGTCCAGCGCTCGTTCGTAAGTCTTGCGAGCATCGTCCCAGCGTTTCTGCTGGCGATAGGCGCTGCCTAAGTTATCGAGCGCTATCATATGATCGGGACTCAACTTGAGCGCCTCTTGAAAGTAGCCGATCGCTTCGGCTGGGCGCCCGTCCCGCGCGGCCAGCAAGCCGAGGTTGTTCCAGGAATTTGCCAAAGTGTCGGGATAGCTCGCACGAAGTTTAATCGCACGTTCAAAGCTCTCGCGGGCTTCTGCTGTCTTCTGCTGGTCCAGATACACGCTGCCAATGCCATAGAGAGCCTCGGCGCTTGAAGGATCGTCGCGCAGGGCAATCAGGAATGAAGCTTTGGCCTGATCAAGATAGCCCCGCTGAAAAAACACCGAGCCGTAGGAGAGATAGTTGCGCCCAAACTCGATCGTGTCGGTCACGCCGGGAAAGGGAAGTGCTCTGGCTAATCGTTCCGCGTTGGTTTGGGGGATTTGGCGGAAGTCCTGTTCAACGTGCCCCGGGTCCACTGGCCCCTGATAAACCTTAACGATTTCTCCTTTGGCGCTGATGAGGAATGAGGTTGGAAGCGCAAGATCACGATGCCGGTCAAACAAGTACCGATAGAGAATGTTGTAGATGGCGGCCACGTCCTCGGACCCGCGAAGAATCGGAAATGAAAAGCGATGCTCCCGCACCATCGCCCGGACGCTTTCCGCATCGGCTGCGCTATCTAGATTCACCGCAAGCAGATGAAGGCTCTGAGCCGCCCAAGCCGCGTGGCGCTGATTGAAAGTGCTCCAATCATCCTTACATCGTTCGGCTCCGGCGGCCCAGAAGTTAAGCAGCACCGGCTTTCCGCGCAGCGCAGAAAGCGTTCGCATCTGCTCGCCGAAATCGGGAAGAGAGAAATCGGGCGCCTCGACCGGCGCCAGCAACCACGTCTCAGCCGTGGTGGGTCGTGTTTCGATTTCTTGCGCCGTAGCGTCAGCGAGCGGGACTCGCGGCGTCGGAGTTCGGAAGGCATCCATTCGAGATGGATCCGAGCCTTCTTTGATCCACACGCGGTGGTTGATTGGCAGATCGTGGAGTTGCTGCACCAACCCGCTCGGCCAGCGAATCGAGGCGCGCACGGAATCCTTCGCTGCTCCCAGGCCAAAGAACACATCTTTGCTGTGCTGCGAAAGAAATCCCGATCCAGCTTGCAGTGATCGGCTTTGCGATCGGGTCGGGCGGCCCGGTTCAGTTTCCACCGTGACGATTGCGCCAATCGCATCACGATTGCTTTTCGTACCGCGTAACCGGAAAGCGATAGAAGGAGGCAGGTTCTCCGTGACGTTCGTCAATAGCCGCAACTGCGGACCGTTGCGGTTCTTCAGAAACACTTCCTGACGGCCATCATGATCGAAATCCGCGAGTGCGAACGCGCGCCCATCTTCTAGAAAGTCGAGCCCGATCACGCCCGAGATATCGGAAAACGTTCCATCGCGGTTGTTCGCATAGAAAATATTTCGCTCGTACCCGCTCCACGTGCTATCGGCGCGGATCAGTTCGTTAATCGCGCTCCATCCCTGTTCGTAATCGTGAGACGGCCTAGCCTCCTCCGGCGAATTGGCAACTACCTGCCGCCAGAAAAAACTGTTCAGGTCTTCGTTGTTGTCTTTGCGCGAGGGGCCGGTAATCATGCCATTGGCAATGTAGAGATCGGGAAAACCATCATGATCGAAATCCCAGGCGTCGCTCGACCACGCCCAGCGCCCGATTCCGACACCGGCAGCGCGCGTCGTATCTTCGAAAGCAGAAGCACCGCCATTTCGAGATACGTTGCGAAAGAGGGAATTGCCCATGGCGTGCTTGTGATACAGCGCCCGCGTTTCCTGGGGCGCATCTTTCTTGAAGATATCCTGCATCGAAATGCGTTCGCCGGCCGCCGCCCACATATCCGCCACGTAGAGATCTTCCACGCCGTCATTGTCGTAGTCAAACCAGCAGACGCTCATCCCCGCGCCGACATCTTCAACCCCGGTCTGCGGAGCCATGTCAGTAAAAGTTCCGTTGCCATTGTTGCGGTAAAGATTCTTGCGCCCGAAGTCATTTACCACGTAAAGATCGGGCCAGCCATCACGGTTGAAGTCGTTCCAGCCGCAACAGAAACTGTAGCGCGTGTTGTTCTGGTTGAGACCGGTTTCGGCAGTTACGTCGCGAAATGTACCGTCACGGTTGTTGCGCATCATGAAATTAGGCGGCCCATTCTCCGCGTCATAATAAGGAGACGGATACTTGTATTGGTCCGTGCCCTGGTAATAGACGTAGAGGCAGAAGTAGATATCCAGCCAGCCATCGCGGTCATAATCTGCCACCGCTGCTCCGGTAAAGGTCCCCTGAGGAGGGTTGGCGAAGTGAAATGCGTCCGCCCTCTGACGAAACTTTCCGCCGCCTACGTTAAGGAATAACATCGGGCCGGTTGCGCGCACGACGATCAAATCCTGCCGCCCATCATTGTCAACGTCGACAAAAAGCGCGCATGCGGTATTTTCGATGACGCCGACTCCCGACGATTCCGTGATGTCCTCGAATGTTCCGTCGCCTCGATTACGATAAAGGCGGTTCGGAAGGCCGCCCGGTTGACACACATAGAGGTCGTCAAAACCATCGCCATTGATGTCGCCAACCGAAACGCCGTTGTGCCCGTAGACATCAATGCCGCCAGCGCCGTCGAGCACCGTGCGCCAATAGTCCGTTCCGTGCAGAAGCTGCGAAGAATAGGATAGATTGCCACCAAGAGCCGCAGCCGCGATGTCGACGTAGCCGGGGACCATGGAGCGGCTCTGTGTTTCATCAAGCGCCCGCCAGTTCCGCACGTGGAACTCGCCCGCCGCAGAACGTTCCCAAATAATCTGCCAGTAACCGACACGTTGTTCGCGGCAGAAATCCTGGCCGGCGGCCACCAGTTCATATCGGATGCGAGTCTGTAGGTGACCGGGAGATAGCGGCGCCGACGGCATGGAAGTCGCGTCAATACTCGTCACCTGAAATTCAGCTATAAGAATCTTCACAAAGCCGCTCATGGCAGACCGCAATTCCTGCAAGAATGCATCTCGCCCAAGTGTCGTTTCTCGCTTGAATGTATTGTGACGGACCTCGATCTCCGGACCCGGACGCACAACTCGGGATTCAAACGGCCGCAGAGAAGATCCCGAGAAATTCGGCAGAAGCGCTTTCTCGATCGCGGCCACATCCTGTGGAGACTGCAACAGGTCAGAACTCCATTGCGCCAGGATGGTTGCGATCTGGTCCGCGTATTTTTCGGTGACGAAATCGTCGAGACCAGCCTGTGTCTTGAGGAGTAAAGCGTCGAGAGGCCTGGGCGTTCGATAGTGGGGATGCAGGTGGAATTCAACATTCGATGAGGCTGGGTCTGTCGAATCAAAACCGTAGAGTGTGGGCCAGCCGAGACCGCGCAGACCTGCGGGAATTAGGGCCGCCGAGGCTCCCTGGCAGAACCGAATCAGAAAGTCGCGTCGACGAAGGTCCACGGGGCTCGGGGCGGCCGAATTCCGCATCTTTTCTGGTCGACTCAGAACGATGTCTCCCGGATACCCACGTGTGGCCTGAAATTAACACTCGCACTCACGACCGTCAAGATTTGACCGTGGGTTGCGCGGCATTCCCTCGCGCGGCGCGACAAAGCTCGAGTCATGACGATATGTTAGGCTAACGTCCTTCAACTCATCTAGACTCGTGTGTCGGAGATATCCCTTTGACCGTTCCCGGTATGACCGTCCCTCGAATCACTGTCGTCGGCAGCTACGCGACTGGCCTGACCATGAAAGTAGAGCGCCTCCCTTGTACCGGCGAGACGCTTCTAGGAACGGGCTATCGCGTCGACTACGGCGGCAAGGGTTCCAACCAGGCCGTTGGTAGCGCCCGTCTCGGAGCGAGAGTAAACTTCGTCGCCAGGATCGGGAAGGATGCTTTTGGGGACATGGCGCTAGGCCTCTACCGCGATGAAGGCATCGATGTCGCTCACGTAAAACAAACGGCTGGCGCGCCTACCGGAGTGGGTTTCATCATGGTTGAAGCGGCGAGCGGCAATAACTGCATCGTGATTGATCCTGGTGCGAATGAACTTCTGACCGCTGACGACATATGCAGCTGCTCCGCCGCATTCGAATCGACCTCGGTCGTATTGACTCAGCTTGAAATACCCGTAGCGGCGGCCGAGGCGGCTTTGCGTCTGGGACGCGCGCGTGGTGCGATCACGATTCTCAATCCAGCCCCGGTCCGCCTTCTTTCTCCCTCCATTTTGCAGTTGATCGATGTTCTCACCCCAAACCAAGTCGAAGCCAAGGTACTCACCGGTCGAAGTCCAGATGCGGCCATGGAACCCGAAAAACTCGCGCACGAACTAATTCGCAGCGGCGTAAAACAGGTCGTCATGACCCTGGGTGAGAGGGGCGCGCTGATCGTGACTCCATCGTCCTCAACCCATGTTCCTGCGGTGCCGATGTCGGCGGTCGATACGACGGGCGCTGGCGACGCCTTCAACGCGGGCCTCGCCGCCGCCCTCGCATCGGGCGCAAGTCTCGAAGCGGCCGTGCAGTTTGCCGTCGTCACTGGCGGTCTGGCGGTTACAAGAGAGGGTGTGATCCCTTCGTTGCCCAGCTGTGACGAAGTACGCGACTTCTGTCAAAAGAGCGGAATGACACCTCCAGCTTGGTTCGCGGGAAGTTCGGCCCCGCTACAATGACCGCTATGCCTTTGCTTCTGGGCTTTCTGCTAGTGCTTTTGGCCGGCTTGCTGCAGGGAACCTTCATCCTTCCCATGACGCTCGTTCGCAAGTGGTCGTGGGAGCACACGTGGGCAATGTTCTCACTACTCGGCATGGTCGTCTTTAATTGGATCATCACCCTTCTGTTCGTCCCCAACATCTTCGCGGTGTACGCTGCGTCCCGGCCGCGAGATCTGGTCATTCTCGCGCTCTTTGGACTGGGGTGGGGCATCGGCGCCGTTCTCTTCGGGCTTGGCATGGCAAGACTCGGGATGGCCCTCGGCTATCCCATCATCATGGGCCTCATCGCAAGTCTGGGCGGGTTGATTCCACTGCTCGTGTTCTTCCCGCGAACCGTCTTCACCCCGAGAGGCCTGGTTCTGCTGGCCGGAACTGCCATCGTGATCGTAGGTATTGCCGTGTGCTCCGTAGCCGGCTCCCGCAGAACGCCGTCCGCAGCCAAATCAAACGCAGTGGCCTCCAATGCCCTCACCGCCGGATTGCTGATTGCTGTCCTTGCCGGGATTCTCTCCTGTCTGCCCAACGTCGGCATGGCTTTCGCGAACAACGTGACCGGTGTTGCGGAAGCAATGGGCGTCTCCCAGGCGTCGTCAGGAAATACAGTCTGGGCGCTTCTGTTCACGCTGGGGAGCGTCGCCAACCTTGCCTACTGTTTCTACCTGATGTTTAGCAAGAACACACTCCGCGAATACTGGAACGCCGAGGCGCCCCGCAATTTGACCTTGAGCGCTCTGATGGCACTGATGTGGATTGGCAGTTTTTATCTCTACGGGGCCGGCGCAGCACGGCTCGGACGATGGGGCCTAGTGGCGGGTTGGCCGCTGTTCATCTCGATCTCGATCGTTACGGGTAACATATGGGGATTGCGGAGGGGCGAGTGGCAAGACGCGCCCGCCTCGGCTCGCCGGTTTTTGAATCTCGGCTTGGCGCTTCTGATCGTAGCTGTGATCGTGGTTGCGATCAGCAATTCCGTTTCGTGAAAGGGTCGGGTAGGAGGAAATCCATGTCGCAGTCGTCGTCAGAGTCTCCACCATTTCTACTTACCCGACAGCCTCGCGCGCGCTGGATGCGACTGGATACCGCGCAACTGCTCAAGCGTTTTTACTTTTGCGAGCGCACGGTCCTTGTTAGTTGCGCGGCGTGGATCCCCATCATCGCTCCTCTCGAAATCAAAACCAGCCTTGCGCGCTTCGTCTGGCAGGGTGCAGAAACCGCGCACGCTTTGAGGAATCGAGTGTTTGAACTTCGATTCCCGAGCCGCCTGCTCGAAGAAGAAGGAGCCGATCAAGCGCTCATTGAGCTTTTCACTGCCGTGAAGGATTCTCCTTCGGTTCCAGCCTTCCTCCTGAGCGTGGGAAAGGTCCTTCTGCCCGCGTTGCGCGATTCTTACCAGTCCTACCTTACGGCATCCGATACGATCGCGGACGGCCCGACGCACCGTTTCCTTTCTCTCGCGCTCATCGAAAAGCTCGAGCAGATTGCCACGTTTAAACGCTGGGCACAGTCCGAACTCTCCCGCAATCCAGAATCGCGGGCCAGCGCACACGAGTGGGCACGCGCAGTTGCCGGTCGTCTTTCACAGGTAGGAGGTGTAGGCGTGGGTGCGCCACCCCCTGCGACCGCAGCCGGACCTTGGCCGGGATCGAAGGCATATTCCATTCCCGACCGGCCCGCTCGTGATCCGCGTTTCTGGCCGTGCCGCTTCTATTGGCCAGATGTGGTCGATCCTGCCTTTCCCTACGGCGAGGGCATGCAACTGCAACTTCGCTCTGCGATCAGTCACCTGAATGAAGTTTGGGCGATCGAAGCTGGCGGCTTGATGCTGAGCGATTTTGCTGACGTCTTGCCATGGCCGTGGATTCACGACGCTGCGCGCTGGACTTATGACGAGTCCCGGCACTGCCGCATGGGCTATGAACGCCTCATGGCTTGGGGCTTCGATCCGGCTCAGCTCCCGCTTGGAACCTACATTTATGACAGTGCTTCCGGAGAAGATCCAATCTATCGCTTGGGCATGCTCTATTTTTTCGAGACCAAGAACATCCGCCACAAGCTAACCCGCGCTCAGCTTTTTCACGCCTACGGCGACGCCCTGAGCGAGCATGACATGGATTTCGATTGGGCCGACGAAACCATCCATGCCGGTTACGGCAAACGCTGGCTCAGGGAGTTACTCGCGGCGCGAGGAGAAGATCCCGCTGCTCACGATCAAATCAGGGAGCGATGTGGGAAGCTGGTGAGTGATTACGTGGCCACCGCGACCGAAGACGAAGTGACCGCCATCAAGAAGATTGCGGGCGCGCTCATGATCCAGGCAGCGCAAAAACCGACGAATCGTGCGGAGTGATCGTCAATGCGAACGCCAATCAGGCGGTGCGCTCCGGTCGCTATAATTATTGAGTTCTTGACAGTCACGATGAAACTCGGCGCCCATCCCATTAGAACGCGATACCTTCGTCGGTGGATGCTAGCTGCTCTGGGCGCGTTGATGCTCGTCACGTTCAGCGACTCAGGTGCCGTGTCTCAAGCATCGCCGGCGGCACAATCGGTCCCCGCGGACTCGCCGGATGCTCATCTGGGTCGAGCCTATAACGCCCTGAGAGACGATCGATACGAAGTCGCTGCCGCTGAATTCCGAGCCGCCCTCAAGCTTGATCCGAAGCTTGCGCTCAGGGCGCGTTTTCCTCTCGCGGTTGCGCTTTTCGAGATGAAGAAGCCCGAAGAAGCGCGCCGGGAGTTTGAAGCCGTTCGCCGCGAAGCGGGGGATCATCCCAACATCTCGTATTACCTGGGACGTCTTGACTTGGACGAACTGCACTACGAAAGTGCGATCCAAAATTTAAATCAGGCGATCGCCCAGCCGCCTTTTCCCGACACCGCGTATTATCTCGGCTTCGCATATTTCAAACAGGGCGATTTAACTGACGCCGAAAAGTGGTTGAAGCAGGCAGTTCAGTTGAACCCTCACGATGCCCGCGTCCGATATCAGCTCGGCCTGGTGTATCGAAAGCAAGGGCGGGAGCAGGAGGCAAAACAGGCGATGGCGCTGTCGGGAGAACAACGCCAGCGCGATTCCAGCCAGAGCCAGTTGCGGCTCGAGTGCGCGCAAAAACTTGACCAAGGTCCGCGCGAGGAAGCGCGCGCCGTTTGCGAGCAACTCTATGATCCGGACGACGCCGAAAAACTGACGGAACTCGGCACCATCTACGGCCAGCATGGCGACGTCCAAGCCGCTCTGAAACCATTGCGCCGTGCGGCAGAACTCGCACCGCAATCGCCCCAGATGCAATACAATCTCGCGCTGGCTCACTACCAGCTCAATCAATTTGAGGAGGCCCGCACGCCCCTCAGCAGCGCGGTCACGCGCTGGCCCGACATATTTCAGCTTGCAGCCCTGTATGGCGCCGTCTTGTCGAAACTGGGTGAAGATCTGCCGGCGCATCAGGCGCTCCAGCACGCCCACGAACTCAATGCGCAGGATGCTGCGACTGGCGATCTGCTCTACCTCACGACCCTCTCGCTTGCCCGCAAAGCTCAGAGTGCCCGGCAATATCCCGATGCTCTTCGCTATTTTCACGAGGCGGCGAAACTAAAAGCGCAGGAGCCTGCGCCTCACCGCGGTTTGGCCGACGTCTACAACCTTACCGGGCGTCCGGCGCAGGCAATTACTGAGCAACAGGAAGCGGATCGGCTGGGCAGCGCTTTCGAGAAAACTCAGTAGGCGCCAATTACAAATCATCAAACTCCACGAAGACCATCATGTGCTAACTCTACCCCGGCTCCCGGTCCGCGAAAATCTCTACTGCCGAAGCGGGGCAGGCGTTACAATGGCCCACCACTCGATCTTCAGCGAATTCGGTTTGGGTATGCAAACAATAAAGGTGTCAACCGCAACTCGCGAACGCCTGCTCCGTGCGGCGCGCAAAGTAATGAGGAATGCCTATGCGCCGTTCTCCAACTTCAGAGTGGGCGCGGCTATCCTCACCTCGAAAGGCCAAGTCTTCGTCGGATGCAACGTCGAGAATTCTTCTTACGGAATGACCAACTGCGCTGAGCGTACGGCGATCTTTTCTGCCATTGCCAAGCATGGTCCAAAACTCGAGATTCGCGCCGTCGCCGTCGCCAATGATCACGGAGTTCCATGCTCGCCCTGTGGCGCCTGCCGTCAGGTGATCTATGAATTCGGGCCGCGTGCCATCGTCTTCTACGAGGGAAAAAAAGGCCCAAAGCAAAGTCTCATCACTGATCTCCTGCCGGAGGGTTTCCGCCTCAAGTGAGCCAGCCGAGCGTTTCCGAATCACCGTTCCGCGTCATCGATCTCATCCGCGAGAAGCGCGATGGCGGCACCTTATCCGCCGCTGAAATTGGATACCTCGTCGATGGCTGCACCGACGGGAGCATTCCTGATTACCAGATGGCCGCGTGGCTCATGGCCGTCGTGCTGCGCGGAATGACTCGCGAAGAAACCGCCGCCCTTACGCATGCCATGCTGCACTCCGGCGAAGTCCTCGATCTCAGCTTCCTTCCCGCAAAAAAAGTTGACAAGCACTCGACCGGCGGCGTCGGAGACAAGACTTCGCTCGTGCTGGCGCCGCTGGTTGCTGCAGGCGGCCTCTTTGTCCCCATGATTAGCGGCCGCGGATTGGGCCACACCGGCGGAACCCTCGACAAACTTGAATCCATTCCAGGATTTCGCGTGGCCCTGCCGGTGCCCGAATTCCATCGCGTTCTCAAAGCCTGTGGATGCGCCATGATAGGCCAGACCGAGAAAGTCGCTCCGGCAGACCGCAAGTTGTACGCGCTGCGCGACGTTACCGGCACGGTTGAGAGTCCGTATCTCATCTGCGCCTCCATCATGAGCAAGAAACTGGCGGAAGGTACCGACGCGCTCGTGCTCGATGTAAAGACGGGCTCAGGAGCTTTTATGAAGAAGGAGGAAGACGCCGTCTTCCTCGCCGAACTCATGGTCGAAACTGGCGAACGCATGGGCAAGCAGATGGTCGCGCTGATCACTGACATGAACCAGCCGCTCGGCCGCATGGTGGGCAACGCACTTGAAGTGCAGGAGTGCATCGAGGTGCTACACGGCGGCGGACCGGCGGATTTACGCGAATTGTGTCTTGAGTTGGCCGCGTGGATGTTTTATCTCGGCGGCGCGTCGAAGACGGTTGCCGAGGGCAAGCAGCTCTCCGAGCAGATCATCGCCTCCGGCAAGGCGTTCGATAGGTTCCGCCAGATGGTCGAGTTGCAGGCAGGCGACATCAGCGCGATCGACGATCCGGCTCGCCTCCCGGGCACAGAACACCGCGTCGCGGTGCCCAGCCGCCAAGCTGGCTATGTGACGGCCATCGCGTGCGAACAGGTCGGCACCGCTTGCGTCATCCTCGGCGGAGGCCGCGAACGCAAAGAAGATTCCGTCGATCCCGCCGTGGGCATCGTCGTACATAAGAAGATTGGGGACAAAGTTTCCGTCGGCGAGTCGCTCTGCACCATTCACTGCCACTCCGATCCACAGGCCGCGCGCGCAAAGACGTTGCTGGAAGAGAGCTATCAAATCGCGGCCGCTCCGCCTCCGAACAAGCCATCATTGGTGCATCGCGTGATTCACAAAGGGGAACACTAAATGGGACGCTTCACTGGCATTCTCGGACTGCTCACCATGTTGGGCCTCGCCTACGCTTTCTCCACCAACCGCAGCGCGATAAATAAAAAAACAGTTGCCTGGGGCCTGGGCCTGCAAGTTGTGTTCGCCATTTTCGTCCTGAAGATTGAACTCGGCCGAATCCTCTTCCAGATAGCCGGAGACTACGTCAATCGCCTGCTTAGCTATTCATTCGAGGGATCGAAGTTCGTCTTCGGCGCGCTCGGCGCGCAGGGTTCGTCGATGGGATTCTTTTTCGCATTCCAGGTGCTGCCGACCGTCATTTTCATCGCAGCCTTTTTCGCCGTGCTCTATCACTACGGGATCATGCAATTCATCATCAAGCTGGCCGCGAAGGTGATGACCCGCTTCATGGGCGCGAGCGGCGCCGAGTCTTTGAACGTGGCGGCCAGCATCTTCATGGGCCAGACCGAAGCTCCGCTCACCATTCGCCCGTTCCTTCCCGACCTCACTCGCTCCGAACTGATGACCGTGATGACCAGCGGCATGGCCCACGTCTCCGGCGGCATCATGGCCGCTTATATCGCCTTCGGCATCGAACCGAAACATCTGTTGAGCGCGGTCATCATGACCGCTCCCGGCACCATCCTGATGTCAAAGATGCTTGTGCCTGAGACCGAAATTCCGAGGACCGCCGGCCGCGTTGTCATGAGCGAAGAAGAGAAGGAAGCGGAGAAAAAAGAAAACCTTTTGGGCGCGATTGCGCGCGGCACCACCGACGGCCTGGGCCTCGCGCTCAATATCGCCGCCATGTTGATTGCATTCCTCGCGCTGATTGCTCTTGTTAACGGCGTTCTGGGCGGGATTCACAACCGTCTCGGAATAGTGTGGTTTCCCTCCAGCCTGCAGCAGATCTTCGGCACATTGTTTGCGCCCATCGCGTGGGTCATCGGAATTCCCTGGCGCGACTGCCCCGCTATCGGCAATCTGCTCGGGACCCGCATGGTGTTGAACGAGCTCGTCGCCTTTTCCATGCTCGGACCGCAGAGAGCCGTGCTCGACCCGCGCTCGTTTACGATCGCGACCTTCGCGCTTTGTGGTTTCGCGAATCTGAGCTCGATCGGAATTCAGCTAGGCGGCATCGGAGCGCTCGCTCCCAACAAACGCGGCGAACTGGCCCGCCTCGGCATTCGCGCCATGCTGGCCGGCACCATGGCGAACCTTATGTCGGCGTCGATTGCCGGCATGTTGCTGTGACTGCCGCTTCCGCTGCTGGCGAAGAGCCGGGCGTTCCGCCCGGCTGGACGGGCGAGGACGCCCGTCGCGCCATCATATGACTCACCACGGGTCAGGGCGCTAGCGTGGCGAGGATTGCGTCAGTGGTAACCAGCTTCGCTCCCAGACTCTGCAATTCCGCAAGCGTTTTATTTCCAACTTCCGGCGCCAAGGTTTCAATCGCGTCGCGGACCACCGCCACCTGCCGCTTGCGCTTCAGCAATCCCTTGACTGCCAAACTGACGCAGTATTCCGTAACGACTCCAAACACAACAAATTCTGCAATGTCTCCCAAACGTTCCACCAACTTGTCTGCATGGCGACTCTCAAAAACATCCAGCGTCTGCTTCTCCAGGATGATCTGCTGATACTTGGAAAGGTCTTCGGGCAACTTGGCGTTGGCATCGTTTTCGACCCTAACAAAATTGTCTGCCAGTGCTTCCGGAACAAAGTCCGCCCCAGGCGTCCCTTTCAGGCAGTGCGGCGGAAACTGCGTGAACTCAGGATCATTCGCCGTATGGAAGCATCCATGCGAAACCAGGAAAACTTCACCGCGCCGCGCCGCATCCGTCAGCTTGCGGATATTGGGCAGAAGTTTCTCGGCTCCGGGAACGTAGAGCTTGGCGCCGGGCAGCATGAAATCGGTCTGCACATCCACTTCCCAAAAAATGTAATCGCGAGATTGCATTCCACTCTCCGTCGTCTCGATGCTTGTAACACATTCCTTCCGCCGCTCGCAAAACGCAACTCACGGTTGCCCGACGCTCATTCATTTGTATACTAGCGGCCACTGAGTTCGCAGCAATTCCGTGCCCGGAAGGGAATCATGGCCCACGACGAACCATCGAAATCCGCCCCACAAACCAAGCTCGTCATCCGCAACATCGGCCTCCTGCTTAGCGGAGACCTCACCAATCCCATCCTCGACGCCGATACCGTAGTCGCTGTCGGCGATCGCATCGCTGCCGTGGGTAAAGAAAAAGATGTCGACACTTCCGGAGCCACCTCTAGCATCGACGCCAAAGGCACGGCCCTCGCCCCCGGCCTGATCGACAGCCACGTTCATCCCGTCTGCGGCGACTGGACGCCCCGCCAGAATCAGCTCGGATGGATCGACAGCTACCTGCACGGCGGCGTCACCACCATGGTTTCAGCCGGCGAGGTCCACACGCCCGGTCGTCCCAAAGACGTCGTCGGCCTCAAGGCGATGGCGATCTTCGCCCAGCGCGCCTTTCACGCCTTCCGGCCCGGAGGCGTGAAAATTTATGCCGGCGCTCCCGTCCTCGAACACGGCATGGTCGAAGACGACTTCAAAGAACTCGCCGCCGCCGGAGTCAAGATTCTTGGCGAAGTGGGCCTCGGCAGCGTAAAAGACGGCAAGACCGCGCACCAGATGGTTTCATGGGCGCGCAAATACGGCATCCAGAGCACGATTCATACTGGAGGTCCGTCCATCCCGGGCTCCAGCCTGATCGACAAAGACATGGTGCTCGAAACCGATGCCGATGTCATTGGCCACGTCAATGGCGGCCACACCGCTCTTCCCGACGATCAGATTACAGCGCTGTGCGAGCGCTCTACCCGGGCTCTCGAAATCGTGCACAACGGCAACGAGCGCGCCGGATTGCTCGCGCTCCGCACGGCGATGGAATTAAAACAGCTCGACCGGGTGATTCTAGGCACCGACTCGCCCGCCGGATCGGGCGTTCAGCCGCTCGGCATTATTCGCATGATTTCGTTGTTGTCGTCGCTCGGCGGAATCCCTGCCGAAGTCGCCATCTGCCTCGCCACGGGCAACACGGCGAAGATGCGCAAACTTGACTGCGGCCTGATTGCGCCCGGCCGCGAAGCCTCGTTCGTTCTGATGGACAAAGCCCAGCACTCAGCCGGGAAGAACATACTCGACAGCATTCAAAAAGGAGACCTGCCAGGAATCGGCATGGTGATTATCGACGGCGCAATCAGTGTGCAGCGCAGCCGCAACACGCCACCGGCAACGGCAGTGCCTGAGGTGGTGACGTAGCGCTGGCGTCCCGCCGGCTTCACTGCATTCCGAGCGACGCGGCAATCGTCTTCTTGTACTCACGCGCCTTGGCGATCGCTGCTTGCTCGTCGACGGTCAGCAGCTTGCGATCGCGCATCACGACGCGCCCGCCGATCATGACGGTCTGCACATCGCTCGCCTTCAATGCATACGCGATCTGCGCGTAAACGTCGTACATCGGCACGGCGTTGGGCTCGTCGAGGCCGATCAGAACGAGGTCCGCTTTTTTTCCTTTTTCGAGCGATCCGATTTCTTTCTCCATGTGCAATGCCCGGGCGCCGTCGATGGTTGCCATTTCCACGACAGACTGAGCATTCAGCGCCAGCGGACTCATCTTCGTAATCTTCGCCAGCTTTGCCGCCAAATCGATCTCTTCCATCAGGTCAAGGTCGTTGTTGCTGCCTGCGGGCCCGTCGGTTCCGAGGCCAACGGCGATTCCTGCAGTTCGCATCTCAGGCACGGGCGCGACGCCGCTCGCAATCATCATGTTGCTCGACGGGTTATGGACGCAGCCTACGTTGTGCTGCGCGAGAATCTTGCGGTCCGCCTCGTCGACGAAGATGCAGTGCGCGGCGACGACATCGGGGCCAAGCACTCCGATTTTGTCCAGGTATTGAACTGGCGACATCCCGTTCTGCTTTTCGCTGTCGTCCCGCTCTTTTTTCATCTCGGCTACGTGAATCAGGATCGGCGCATGATACTTCCGCGCCAGAGCGGAAGCATCCTGCAATGTCTTTTGTGAGCAGGTGTAAATCGAATGCGGCGCCGGTGCCGCGTGAATGAGCGGATCGCCTTGCCACTTCTTCAAGAACTTGTCGGTGTACTCGAGCATCGCGGCTTCGTTTTTATTATCGGGCGCAGGAAAATCGATGAACGTTTCGCCCAGCACGCCCCGCATACCCGCTGCTTTGGTTTCTTCCGCCACCGCGTCTTCGAAGTAGTACATATCCGCAAAGGTAGTCACCCCCGAGCGGATCTGTTCGGCTGCTGCCAGCCGCGTTCCCCAGCGAACGAACTCCTCCGTAACGTTCTTCTTTTCAGCAGGGAAGATGTATTTGTAAAGCCAGTCATTGAGCGTTACATCGTCGTGCAGGCCGCGGAACAGGGTCATCGGGACGTGGGTATGTCCGTTGATGAATCCCGGGAGCACCAGCGTGTTTTTCGCATCGATGGTCTCGCGGTTCTCGTACCTCGCTTCCAGTTCGGCGCGCGGGCCGACCGCGACAATCGTGTCGCCGGTCACCACGACAGCCCCGTCGTCGTAGATATGCCGCTGGCCGTCCATGCTGACGACAATGCCAGTGATGATGGTATCGGCGCGCACTTTAATATTTTCTCCGTAGACAAGACTCGACAAGCAAGCGTGCAACGCGCCAATCACCATCAACCGGTACATACCCTTGTAAGCCATGCTCTCCTGTGTCTCCTCTGTGTTCTCAGTGACCTCTGTGGTTGCCTTTGACGTTTACCGCAGCCCATCCTCACCCTTGATCTGTTCTTTGGTGAGTCCACCGACCCGCGCCAAAGGACGCCCGCTGTCCGTCACCGCAATCGCCACCATGATTTCGTTTGCACGAGGAGCATCGCTGATCCGCACTTCCATGCCATCAAAATGGCTGCGAACAAATGCGGCATCCTTGTGCCCCAGCGGAATGTCGAGGACAACGCCCAGGCCTCCGCGCTTTTTGGAAGAAGGAATGAGCGCCGCACCTTTCCCCAGCACCCGCCGGACCGGCGTGCCCAGCTTGGGATGCAAGATCGCTGCGGCGTGCTCCAGTTCACCATTCTCGCCCACCGCCGCGGCTTTGCCGTAACTCTCGGCGGATGGTCCTTCGATCCCCAGTGCCGCCACCGCGCGCTGCGTCAGCAATTCGCCGAGCTCTTCGCCGATCGTCATCAACTCCGAAAGATCCTCAACGTACTTTCCCGCATACGGATTCTCAATCACCGCAATCGCAGCCGCCCGCCGGGTCGGCGGATCAACCTTTCTCCCCATCTCAGTATGAGTCTCCTCGACAAACGTCACGATCTTCCGGATCTTTGTTCGGATATTGGCCTTCACCGCAGCCCGTCCTCTCCTTTGATCTCCGACGCCTTCAATCCGCCGACGCGCGCATGGACCCGCGCCCCGGTTGTCATCACGAGCGCGAGCACAATCTCATCGGCGCGTGGAGCATCCGCAATGCCCACCTCCATCGCATCAAAATGACTGCGCACATAGGACGCGTTGACATGGGTGATGGGAATGTCGAGGCGGGTGGCCGGACCGCCAACTTTCTTCGTCGACGGCACAATCGCCTTCGCGCCTCCGAGCACGTCACGCATCGCGTAGCCTCCGGGAACGTGCCAGAGCGCCCCGTGTTCGATCTCTCCGGCTGAGCCCACAATCGCCCCCTTGCCGTAGCCCTCCACCACTTTCGGATCGCCGCCCAACGCCGCCACCAGCGACCGCGCCATCTCCAACCCAAGGGGCTTCAAGTCGTCCATGAAGTCTTCAATCTTCTCGACGTAGCCACCGGCATAAGGATTCCGGATCACTACCAGCGCTGCGGCCCGGCGCTGCGGCCGCTTTGCGACGGGCCCGCCCTCGTGGAAAGTCTCTTCGACCAGGAGAACTCTCTTGCGGATCTGAACCTCAGGCATGAATAAGGCTCCTGTCATGCACCGCCGCAGAGGGAGACGGGGCGAGTCCCGTCTCCACGGGAATGACTACTCGCGTTTCTCCATGCAGGTTGAGCGCAGCCGCGCGAATCAGTCCCGAGCCGCAGAGCGATTCCGCAACCAAGATTCCGGCTTCCAGCGCATCGCGAATCTCGCCCGGAGTTAGCTCGCCCACCGATTGCGTCACCAGTCGCTCGCCCAGGTCGTTATCCGGCGCAAGGTCGCACGCCGGAACGCGCCCAACTCGAGGATGTCCCGGCAGATCCACTGCATTTGCCACCACCGTTGCCGCCGCGTCGGCCATCGCTGCCTTATCGGCCAAAACTGTGACCGCATCCGCAATGCCCAGCGAAAAACTACGCCCGCGCCAGCCGCTAGTGGCGATCCCGCGAATCGGATCGCCGGACTCAATTGTGGTCGTCCCAAATAACGAGGCGCGATCGGGACGCTCCACCATTCCCACGACAAAGTTCTCGCTGGGCGCGAGGTGAAGCGCAATGTCACCGCCGTCGTTCACGTAAGCCCGCGAGAGTTTCGCGGCTGAGGTCATCACTTCGAGAATTTCTTCTGCCACTGCGCCCGCCACCGCTGCCATGGGAGTAATGAAGATCCGCGAAGCGTAGGGCCTCACTGCGGCCAGCATCCGGCGCGCGATGGCACCCGACGGGAGATCTCCATCCTCGCAGGCACGACGCCGCAGAAACTCAAGCTCGCCGCACAATTCATCCAGCACTCCAACGAATCGAGCCGCCGCCGCGCGATAAGCGACTTCGATTTCGCTGACCGCGCCGAAAGCTTCCACGATCACATCGATCGGTCCGTCGTGCATGTGCAGGCGGAGGCCATCGGGAAGCATCCGGATTTGTGCGCGATTATTCATTGGCCGTTCTTCTCTCGACTCTTGTCCGAAGTCAGCGGCCAGGGATTATCCGGCCGCGCCGCCAGCCGCCGGCGGCTCTCCTCATCCCGGTTGATCGACGTGATCGAACTGAGCGGCCGAACGTGGTCCATATATCCACCGAGCGTCGCGTAGTCCGATAGCTTCAGTGTGAACTCGATCGGCGCCACGAGCGCCGGCGTCGGAACGTAGCCGAATGCATTTTCCGGCATGCGGCTCACGTCCGCCATAATCGTAATTCCTCCGCCCGGCCAAACGTAAACCGGCGCGCCTCCACAGGTCACGCGAGTGAGCGCGTCGCGTACGGAATGCGTCAGCTTCACCGGATTCTCCGTCACCCCCGCCCGCAGCGATCCTCCCGCTCCGCCCATGAAAAGCACCGTGCAGAGTGCGGGCTCGCAGTTTTCACGAATGCGCTCGACCGATTCGCGCAGGGCAGCCGGCAATTCTTTCTCCACGGGATGAAGCGACTCGTCGAGTTCGAAATACGCGTGGTGCTCGCCCGTGGTGCTCACCATCAGCAAACGCAAGCCGCGCCGGGCGACCTTGCGATCAAAGAGACCAAGAATCGACAGCGGATCGTCAATATTAGTCCCTCCCCAGGACGTGCCTGGCTCCGCGACCCGGAAATATCTCCCCGGCGTGGATCGCCGTCCCTTGAGCTTGATCCCGGATTCCGGCACGCCCAGCAGCTTTCCCGCCTGGTGTTCTGACAAAACACCCGTGATGTGATCATCCACGACCACGACCTCGTCCACTTTTCCAAACCACTGTTTCGCAAACATGCCGATCGTCGCCGAGCCGCAGCCCACGCGCATGCGCTCTTCCTGCACGCTATCCACAATTGGCGCTTTGTCGGCCTGCACGATAACCGTTGCGCCATCGTCAATCTTCAACTCGACCGCTTTTCGATTGCACAGGTTCAACAGCGCGTCGCAGGTGGCCGTGCCTTCGCGACGACTGCCGCCAGTGAGGTGGCGCACGCCGCCGAGCGACAGCATCTGCGATCCGTATTCGTTCGTCGTGACGTGTCCAACAGCCTCGCCCTGCGCGCGTACTGTGCTGCACTCGGCTCCCAGATGCCGATCGGTGTCGATCTTCAGCTTCACGCCGCAATAACTGAAAATTCCCTCGGTCACCACCGTGACCATATCGACGCCTGCGACTTCCGACGAAATAATAAAAGGGGCAGGCTTGTAATCCGGATACGTCGTCCCCGCGCCAATCGCGGTCACAAAGGTTTCCTCGCCGCTCAGGAGCGCGCCGCCCCACTCGCGGGACTTTTCCAGAAAAGGGACAACCGTGTCGCCACGCGATACTGCGCGCTCCAGCACTACATGGGGATCGAGTCGCACCAGTTGGCCATCGGCATTCGCATAACGGTCGCACGCGCCCGTTCTTCCTGGCTTGATGTAGCACAGCACCGGACAGGCGTCGCAGCGAATCGCGTCGTCAGCCACGCGCTTCCACCTTTTGTGCCGCGAGAATCGCGGCTCGTACGCGGTCGGGAGTGGCTGGGATTTTTCGCACGCGGATTCCGATCGCATCGTGCAGCGCATTCAAAATCGCGGGAGCCGTCGGAATCACTGCCTGCTCGCCAATCCCCTTCGCTCCAAACGGGCCAATCGGCGAGGGATCCTCGATCAAAATCGATTCCACCGGAGGGACATCCCCAGCTGATGGGATCAAGTAATCGTGCAGGTTCTCGCCCTTGCCGGGAAAGAATTCCTCCATCAAAGCCATGCCAAGTCCCTGCGCGACTCCGCCTTCAATCTGCCCCTCAATCAACGTCGGATTGATGGCGCGCCCCACATCGTGCGCCGCCGTGACTTTCAACACGCGCACCGTGCCCAGTTCTGTGTCTACCTCGATCTCCGCCATGTGGGCGCCAAATCCGAACACCGCGTACGGAACCCCCTGCCCATTCTCGTCCAGCGGACTAGTCGGAGGATCAAACGTCGCCTCACTCGTGATCACGTATCCATGCTCATCAAGAGGCACACCTCCGAGCGCGAGCACGTGCGACCTATCACCGTCTCGGACGATCACGTCGCCATCGCCACCATCGCCACCGCCAAAATGGATACTCGCACAGTCACAGGCGCCCGCGAGTTTGAGAATTGCGCGCCGCAGTTTTTCTCCTGCCATCTGCGCAGCTTTTCCGGTGACTAGCGTCTGACGCGAAGCGGAGGTCTTGCCACAATCCGGCGTGATGGCAGTGTCTCCGGAGAGAAGGTCGAAGCTCGCAATCGGCGCGCCCAGCGCATCAGCACAAATCTGGGTCACGATCGTGTTCGAGCCCTGCCCAATATCCACGGCGCCCTGGTGCAATACGATTCGCCCGTTGCGCTTCAATCCGATTCGCACCGTCGACGGATTGGGCAGGGAAGTGTTCCCACACCCATACCACATTCCCGCGACACCAACGCCGCGCCGCAGCGCACCCGTTGCATTCAAATTGAATTCCGCAGCCTCTCGGCGCGCCGCCTTCCATTTCGGCCGCAACGCTTCCAGGCAAGCACGAATTCCCACACCCTCGCCAAGAATTTGTCCAGTGACTGTGGGGGTGTGATCGTCAAGCGAGTTCAGAATGCGGAACTCCAACCGGTCCATCCCCACGCGATCTGCTAATTCGTCATACAGTTGTTCTTGCGCGATTGCAGCCTGAGGAACTCCGAAGCCACGAAACGCCCCCGCCGGCACCAGGTTAGTATGCACCGCCCGCGTTAACGCCCGGTAATGCGGCACGTAATAAGGACCGGATGCATGCACCGGTACCCGCGCCGATACCGTCGGCCCCCATGATGAATACGCTCCGGTATTAAAATCCGCCTCGAAGTCGAGGGCGAGAAGTTCGCCTGCCTTGGAGCAGCCTCCGCGAAGCCGCATGCGGGCCGGATGCCTCTTCGTGGTCGACACAATCGACTCGGTCCGCGAATAAACCATGCGCACCGGTTTCCCAAGATGCCACGCCGCCACCGCCAGAAACGGCTGCACCGAGAGATCAAGTTTCGAGCCAAATCCTCCGCCCACTGCCGTCGGGATAATGCGCACCCGCTCTGGCGCTATTCCAAGGATCGCGGCTATGTCGCTTCGATCCATATACGGAGACTGCGTACACGCCTGAATCTCGATCTGGCCGCCGACGCGCCGTGCGAATCCGGCTTCGGGTTCGATGTAGGCGTGCTCGATAAATCCGGTTTCGTACTCGGCGTCTACCACGACCTCGGCTGCGTCCAATGCCTTGTCGACGTCGCCACGTACCACCCGTCCCCGCACCAGAATATTTTCGGGGCGGTTCTCATGGATCAGCCTTGCTCCCGTCGCCAGTGCAGCGTCGATATCGCTGAATGGCGGCAGTTCTTCCCAACTCACAGGAAAGTCCGGAGTCTCAAGCGCCTCTACTGCTGCCGCTTCACCAACCACCGCCGCTATCGCTTCTCCGCGATGCCGAGCCTCGCCCTCGGCAAACACTGGCTGATCCGCGAACTTGCTAATCACTCCGTAGCAATTCTTTCCGGGCACATCCTTCGCAGTGAAGACGGCTTCAATCCCCGGATGATCTCGAACAAACGCCGCGAGATCGCCGAAGTGAAAGCGCGCCCGGTGATAAGGACTGCGAATTGCCCGCACTGCCATGGCGTTAGCTGGAGTTTCATCCGCGCCAAAAATTTCGCTGCCGTCGACCTTCTGCTTTCCATCCAGCCGGACCAATCTTCTTCCCACCGCCTCGCCCGCCGCGGGTGACATGGCCTCCGCACCATCCGATCCAGCCTCTTTCACCCCGACATCGAGAATCGCAGCGATGATCTTGCGATATCCCGTGCACCGGCAAAGCACGCCCCCGATCGCATCCTTGACCTCGTTCTCGTGCGGCGCAGGGTTTCTCTCCAGCAAAGCCGTCGCTGCCACCAGCATTCCCGGAGTGCAAGCCCCGCACTGCGCAGCGCCGTGGGTTAGAAACGCTTGCTGCAACCTCGCGCCCACATTTGTGTCGGCCAGCCCTTCCACCGTCGTGACTTCGCATCCCTCCACCTGCCCCGTCGCCACCAGGCACGCGCAAACCGGATCTCCATCCAACAGGACCGTGCAGGCTCCGCAGTCTCCCGCGTCGCATCCCACCTTGGTCCCAGTCAGCCCAAGTTCCTCCCGCAGCACGCGAGATAGCCGCTGCAATGGTGAACTGGAGACGCTCACCACTCGCCCGTTCACACGGAACGCGATGAACTGCGCGTCTGTCTCCGCCCGCGGCTCTCGAGTCCCAGCCATCAGCCGTTCTCCGCGCACGAGTTCAACGCCCGCTGCACCAACCGCAGCGAAGCATCCATCCGGTATTCCGAAGTAGCTCGCACATCATCAATCGGCGAGAGCGGAGCCAGATGCTCCGGCCCCACCACTTCGCCAAGGCCGTCGCGCACCGAAGCCCCGACTAAGTCACTTTCAAGTGCACGCAAGCGCCGAGCCATGGCCGAGCACGATCCCACTGCGACCCGCGCGTCTAAGATTCGCCGATCGCTTACCAGCACCACCACCGCGACCATCGAAATCGATATCACCAGATAACGGCGCGCGCCCAGCTTCACAAACGTCGACGCCGCATTTTCCAGCGCGCGTGGAACGAGGACCGCCGCTAATAACTCATCTGCGTTTCGTTGCGTCTTCCGATTCCCCACAATAAAATCAGCCAGCGGCAGCCTCCGCACGCCGACGTTGGAAACCAGTTCCACCTCCGCATCCAGCGCCAGCAGCGGAGGCACGCCATCGGCTGCCGGCGATGCATTACACAAATTCCCCGCAACCGTCCCACGATTTTGTATCTGGACCCCGCCAACCTCGCGGGCGGCACTCTTCAACGCGTCAAAGCAGCGGGGAAGCGGAGTTCGTATGATCTCGCTCCACGTCGTCAGCCCGCCAATGCGGAAGTAGTCCGCGTCGGTCGACACGCCGCGTAGTTCTCCCAGTCCTGAAACGTCCACCACAGGTCCGCGCACCACTCGGTCGCCGAGCGCGGGATAAAAATCCGTGCCTCCCGACAGAATCTGAGCTTCCCCGGCGGCCAGCAGCGCCATCGCTTCCTCCAGTGTTCTGGGCTTGCTGTAGGACGCTTTGATGTACAACGAATGAGTCCCCGGAGTGAGGTTCCTGTCCCGTTAGAGTGCAGGATGTTCGCTATTTGTATAGCAATCACCCCGATTTGTACAGCACTTGCTCCCCGCGCTGCCTGAGCTCAGAATCGCCTCCAAATGCCGGTGTGCGTCGCACCGCGCCCGACATTGATTTACCCGACAACGATCCTGAAGACGATTTACCCGGCAGACGATTTGCCACACAATTGATTTGCCCCGCAACCAGCAGTGTGTAATCCTATTCAGCGCACGCCGACCAAACGACGCCGGGAGAGCCCTGATGCGAACCAAACTTCTTCTATGCCTGATCCTCTTTTCCTCGTTGACCTTCTGGGCTGCCGACAAAATCACACCCCTCAACATCAAGCAAGGCCTCTGGGAAATGACCGTAACGCATTCCATGACCGGAATGCCCGCCATCCCTCCCGACACTCTCGCCAAGATGCCTCCGGAGCAGCGTGCCCGCGTAGAAGCCGCAATGAAGCAGAGCGGCATGGGCGGACCAACTGCTGATGTCCACAAAGAATGTGTCACCAAGGAGAAACTAGACAAGCAATCCGCTTTCAGTGACAACCGCAAGGAATGTACCCGTACGGTCCTGAATTCCACGGGCAGCAAGCTCGAAATCAAGGTTCACTGCGAAGAAAAGCAGTCGTCCACCGATGCGACTCTACTGCTGGAAGCCGTGAGTTTCGATAACGTCAAGGGCTCGATGCAGTCTGTCACCAACACGGCCGGTCGCACCATGAACATGAACTTTACCTTCAGCTCCAGATACCTCGGCCCCGCCTGCGGAGACGTCAAATAGTGCCCCCCGGCATCCCTCGAAATATTGCTGCCAACCGGTAACCAAAAAAAACGCGCAGCCGGCAGGCTGCGCGCAGGAAGAAAGCTTTGCGGTTATCGACCCGTAGCCATCGCCATCACTTTTGGCTGTGTCTGTTCGGCTCGACCCACGTACATCTTGTATGACTGGTATACGGCGAACAGCACTGCCATCAGAGCTGCCAAGGTTGCCAGTCCGCTGAAGGTGCTGAAGGCGGTGGCAATCGCGGTCAATCCCGCACCGATTACGTAGTTCGGGAACGACCACAGAAAGACCTTGTGCCAGAGGGCGAAAGGATTGCCGCCTTCTGTTAGCCCGATGATGCTCGCTACCGGCGCCGTGTTCGCCACGAAATACGTGGCTGCGGCCAGCACCAGGGACATCGTGTGCGCGGTCGCGCGGGCCCCAATCTGGCTATGGTAGACCAGGTAGGCGAGTCCGGATGCGTTCAGCAGTGTGCATGCGTTGAATACAAATTGGATTGGTTTCGTTTTATTCCCGCCGGACGTGTAGGATTGCGCGATCGCCGCCGTTACGGCTACGAGCAGGCTGGAGAACAATCCCAGTAGCGTGACTCCGAGAAGAATGACTGGCAGATTTCCCGACATCGAGCTCGTCATCCCAGGCAGCTTCACCTTGAGGCGCGAACTCAGTGCGGCTGCCGCCATCAGGAGCAGCAACTGTGGCCAGGCTTGCGTTTGCCATCTGACTACGCCGAACGACAGGGCGCACAGACTGGCAACGGCCACCATTCCGATCATGACTTTCGCTTTGATTGGTAGAGTATTTGTCATGGTAGTCTCCGAATATGGTCTCAGTTGGTTGCCTAGTTTTCTCCATCGTCGCCGTCACTGAATGCTGCCATCGGACTGACGGTTGTTGAAGTGGCGCCCCAGACTACACTGAAGCCAGAAACAGAGGTCGCACCCCAAACCACACTGGTGCTGCCCCAAACTACCGAGTTGCTTGTGATCGTGTTAGCTCCCCAAACCACTGAGTTTCCCCAAACCACTGAAGTAGCTCCCCATACAACGCTGGTGCCACCCCAGACCACCGAAGTGTTCACTATAGAAACAGTGTTGCCGTTCGGGTCATACACTGCGGTCGGAGAAAGTGCCACTCCCGCAGCGAGGTCGGTATTGTTAAGAGCGGCGTCTATGTCCAGATACCCCGCTCCGTAGGTGAAGATGTCGTACTGATTGTCATAGCTGTTTCCGTAATCGTCCCATGACCGGGTGTATTGGCCGAAGCCCTTCCACGCAGTCTTCATCAAGCGCGCTTTCACCTGATCGGGAGTCAGCGAGGGATTCTGCTGCAACATCAGCGCGACCGCACCGCTCACCAGCGGCGTTGCCATGCTGGTTCCGCTCAAGCGAAAGTACTTTGCGGTTCCGACGAGCGGGGCAACTTCAAATTGGGAATAGTTCCTATCCAGCGTGCTGCCCGCGGCACGCAAGGAAACCAACCGGTTTCCCGGCGCGACCAGGTCAGGTTTTACCAGGTGATCGACCAAGGTCGGGCCTTTGGAACTGTAGCTGGCAATCGCATCGTCGATCCGCGTCGCCGTGGCCATGGTCCTCGTCGCTGCCACCGTAATGACGGCAGGATCGTTGCCGGGAGCGCCGATCGTGGCGAAGCCGTGCGTACCCATCGATTTGTCTCGCCCACGGTTGCCCGCAGCCACTACCACGACAATGCCAGCCTGCCAGGCGGATTCCACTGCCTGGCAAACCGGATCGAGGGTGTAGCTCTCGTACACCGGACGTCCGAGAGACATGTTGATTACGCGGATGTTGTAGGTACTTTGCAGCGCAATCGCTTGCTGGATGGCAGCGATCACCTGGCTGTCAGTGCCCGATCCATTCGAATCCAGCACACGCAGGCTGATAATGTTGACGTTTGGAGCCACGCCGGCATATTTGGCTAGATAGCCGTTGGCTGTGCCGGAGTTAGCCCCCGTGCCACCGATCAAGCCCGCCACGTGCGTGCCGTGTCCGAACTTGTCCGATGTCGTGGTGTCGCCCGCGACAAAGCTCTGGCTATACACCACGCGGCTGGCGCCGCTGGCATCGTGCAGGTCGCCATGATCGGCGACTCCGCTGTCGATGATGGCCACGCCGATGCCAGTGCCATCCAACGCGAACTGCGCTGCCGCTACATCCGCCTCGACCGCGGTCGTATAGTCCTCGTTCGTCGCAGTCAGGCTTACCGGACGGTCTGGTGTGATGTAGGCGACATTCGGATCCTTCGCCAGTTTCGCCAGCATGCTGACCGGTACTCGCATCGTCACCGCACGGATCGTGTGCAGCTTCGACTTGATCGCTGCACCACCCAGTTGCGTCGTCCTGATCGACGAGTCAGTGGGCATCTGGCGGTACTGCACGATGACGGTCACCATGCTGCCCGCGCCTGGTGCCCGCTGCTGGAGATCTGCGGAAAACTTGGCTGTGGAACCGGCGTAGGACGGCATTGCCGAAAGCATCAGCAGTGCCAGTCCAATAACCCGACCCCAGGCAGCGCTGAACGCTGGAGAACTAGGCGGACGGCCTTCGCGTCCGCATGTGATCTGCGATCTATCGTTGTTATTCATAAGTTTCTGGGCGGCGTTTTTCGAGGGACATGGCGTACACCAAGTCCTTCTTGCCTGGCCTTTAATGGGCAATCACGAGGCCAATTACAGCATGGTTAAGCTTATTGTTTACAATAACTTACCTGCGGAACGCGGCGAGGCGCGAGGGGACAACTTGGCCCATCAACGGGGTTCGACGCTGCCACCCGGTCCGCAACTCATTTGAAATAAAGGCGGGGCAGGCAGGGAAGCCTGCTTTGGGACAAAGTGGCCCGACTGGTAGGGCTAGTTCTCAGTTCCCGGTTCTCAAATTCGCGGTTTAAAGAACTCGGGCTGCCATTGAGAACTGAGAGCCGGGAACTGAGAACTTGTCACGCCTGCGCTCGGCTCGGAGCAAGCACCGGACGCAAAGGGGCACTTAATCCGCGCATCACGCCCTCGAATTGTTGGATATCGAGAGACTGAGGCCCGTCAGAAAGCGCGCGCTCCGGACAGGGATGCACCTCGACGATGAGGCCGTCCGCTCCGACCGCAATCGCCGCCCGCGAAACCGCTCCGATCAGGCTCTGCTTGCCAGTGCCATGCGACGGGTCGGCCACCACCGGCAGGTGCGAGAGTTCTTTGGCCAGGGCGACCGCGGCTAAATCGAAGGTGTTGCGCATGCCGGTTTCGAAGGTCTTAATTCCGCGTTCGCAGAGCACAACCTGATCGTTTCCGCCGGAAAGTAGGTATTCCGCCGCCAGCAACCATTCCTTGACCGAAGCCGAGGGTCCCCGCTTGAGCAAGATGGGTTTCTTGATGGTCGCGAGCCTACGGAGCAAAGCAAAGTTTTGCATGTTGCGCGCGCCGACCTGCAGCATGTCGGCGTACTCACAGATCAGGTCCAAGTCTTCCGTACTCATGACCTCGGTGACCACCGGGAGGCCGGTGAGTTCACGAGCTTCGCGCAGAATCTTCAGCGCTTCAATTCCCAAGCCCTGGAACTCATACGGAGAGGTGCGCGGCTTATAGGCCCCGCCGCGCAGCATGGTCGCGCCTGCGCGCTTCACCCCTTGCGCAGTCTCCAGCAATTGCTCGCGCGATTCCACCGAGCAGGGACCGGCAATCACGACCACTTCGGGACCGCCGATTCTTACGCCTCCCGTCTTTCCTCCTCCAACTTCGACCACCGACGGCTGCGGCCGCGTTTGACGGCTGACGAGCTTAAACGGTTGGGCGATCGCGACGACGTTGTCCACGCCCGGGGCGACCGAAAGAGCCTCGATTTCGTGGCGGCGCCCACCGCTGCCGACTGCCGCAACGATGGTGCGCTCGGTACCACGCGTGACGTGAGGCTGGAATCCGGCTTCGCGGATACGTTGAATGATGTGGTCGATCTGCTGTTCGGTGGCGTTGTCGGACATGTTCACAATCATGGCGATGACCCTTCCTTTCCTTTGCCGCCAAAAACAAAAGCCGCGATAGCATCGCGGCTTTGGCGGAATCTTTGAGCTGTTCTCTATTTTCCTGGCGACTCGCTCCGATTCTGCACCTCCGCCGCAAATGGAAACCAATAGCGGCCAAACAGGCGGAACATGCTAAATCGTGTCATAGAGATGTCGAACTGTAACCTTATGAAGTGCCGACCTCTTCTAAAATCTAAATCTTGCGAAACCAAAATTACTACGGTATGGAACTGGCAACACTGGAGAACACGTTGTTGGCGTTTCCGCCAATGAGACGCACCGTGCCGATTACCAATACCAGGATGACCGCGAGCATGACGGCATATTCAGCAATGTCTTGCCCCTGTTCGTCCTTGCAAAGATTGCGAAGATACTCAACCATAGATCCTCCGGGTGAAGTGGCGTAGCTAATAATGCCGACTCGGACGGCGATTGTCAATCGCAGAAGGAGTTGATTTTTTTACCAGAGCAGGAACTCGCCGCTCAGGTGAAAACCTGAGCCGGACGCGTAGTTTACTTCCTCGTCACAAATGCCATCGTGCTTGCAACGGTAACGAATCGCTAGTGTACTGCCGCCGCAGAAGCTCTCGATACGATCGGAGCCGCTCTATCGCTCAAGAGTTGGTGCGCGCTCTGTGCGGCGTAGTCGAGCACCGGTCCCGGCACCACTCCGAGCCAAAGCGTGGCCAGCACGCACATTGCAATGGCGAGCCCTGCCGCGACCGGCACAGGAGTAACGGGAACCTCGCCCCGGGGCTCACGCATGTACATCATGACGATAATGCGGAGGTAATAATAAGCGCCCAAGGCACTATTCAGCACCAAGATGATCGCCAAGCCAACCAGATTTGATTTCAACGCGGCAGTCAATACGTAAAACTTCGCGAAGAACCCGCCGGTGATCGGAATACCGATCAATGACATCAGAAAAAATGTGAAAGTGGCGGCCAGCATCGGGGACCGCCTGCCCAAGCCCGCATAATCTTCGAGCGTGACGTATTTTTCGCCTGCGTTTGCAAAATGGCTGACGACGGCAAATGCTCCTACGTTCATCGCGGCATAGGCGGCGGTATAAAACATCGCCGCGGACGTGCCCAGTTCCGGCTGTGCCGCAAACGCGACCAGCAGATATCCGGCGTGGGCGATCGACGAATACGCGAGCAGGCGCTTGACATTGTCCTGCACCAAAGCGCCAACGTTTCCCAGCGTCATGGAAAGGGCGGCCGATACCCAGATGAGCCAGAAGCGTCCGGGCGCGTTCGCTTCGAACATGACCCGCAGCAAAACCGCGAATGCCGCTGCCTTGGGGCCGGTCGACATCAGCCCGACGACCGGAGCCGGGGCTCCCTCGTAGACATCAGGAGTCCATACATGGAAAGGCGCCGAGGCGACCTTGAACCCCAATCCCACGAACATGAGCGCCGTCGCAAGATACGCCAAGACGGGTACATTGCCGGAGCGCAGCACCTGGCTGATGGCGTCAATGTTGGTCGATCCGGTCGCGCCGAACATGAGCGCGACGCCGTAGAGGAAGAACGCGGTGGCGAACGATCCCAGCAGAAAGTACTTCAGAGACGATTCACTGCTCGAAGCTTCGCGCCTCCGCAAGCCTGCCAGCACATACGTCGAGATCGATGAGATTTCCAGGGCAACAAAAATAAGCACGAGTTCGATTGCGGACGACATCAGGCACATGCCGACCGTGCCAAACAAGATCAGACCGTAGTATTCGCCGGCGCGGATGCGCTGCACCCGCAAATACTCGAATGAACTAAGGATAACCACCGCCGCAATTGCGATGACGAGGAAGTGAAAGAAGACGCTGAAGCCTTCCACCCGAACCATGTTCCAAAAAGCGGTTCCGGGATACTGCGCCATCCAGAAAGTTGACGCCAGCGCGGCAAGAGTCCCAATCAGCGCGATAGCGCCCAGCGCTTGATGACTGTTGTCTTCGTCGAGCAGCGGGTCCACGACCATAACCAGCATTCCGCAGAGCGAAAGCACCAACTCTGGCAGGATGCGCATGTAGTCGGCGCCTTGCGGCAGCATGGAAGTCTGCACCTGCGCCAGCAGGCCGGGCAATGAATGCGCGGACATCGTTATAGTTATCGTTATCGCCATCATCGTCACTGGCCCACTACCTTGCTGGCCAATTGCGTGAAGGGGGCGAGCGCCGCTTGCACCGCCGGATCAATCGCACTGAGCCACACCAGGGGCGCGACACCCATCACCAGAGCAGCGACCGCAATCGGAGATAGTGCGGCCTTCTCGCGCAGGGTGAGGTCGGGCAGCGCGTTATTGACTTCGTGTGTCACCTTGCCGAAGAAAACGCGCTGATACATCCAAAGCAAGTAGCAGGCGCTCCAAATCACTCCGGTCGCGGCCAGGATTCCGTATGTTGGGAGCGCCTGGAACGCTCCGCTCAGCACCAGGAACTCGCCGATAAAACCGTTCAGCAAAGGCAATCCGACCGAGGCCAGCACCGTGACCAGAAAGAAGGTGGCGTACCTGGGCATGGGTGTCGCTAGTCCGCCAAACTCGGCGATCTCGTAGGTGTGTCGGCGTTCGTAGAGGATTCCCGCCAGCATGAAGAGCCCACCCGTGGCGACTCCGTGCGCCAGCATGACGAAGACGGCTCCGTTGAGCCCGGCCGTGGTGAAACTGAAAATTCCGAGGACGACGAATCCAAGGTGGCTGACCGAGGAGTAGGCGATCAGCTTTTTCATATTCGGCTGCACCATCGAGACCAGCGCGCCATAGATGATGCCGATCAGCGCCAGAACCATGATCCAAGGCGCGTTGCGGCGCGCTTGCTCGGGAAAGAGCCCGACATCGAATCGCAGCAGTCCGTAAGTGCCCATCTTCAGCAGCACGCCAGCCAGCAGCACGGATCCAGCCGTGGGCGCCTCCACGTGAGCGTCGGGCAGCCAAGTGTGAAGAGGGAAGAGCGGTACCTTGACCGCAAAGGCGATGAAGAAGCCGAGGAAGAGCCAAAGCGACGCCGCTTCAAAACCCGGCACGCTGCCGCTGCGAATGGCGTTCTGGATGACGACAAAGTCGAAACTGCCCGTCTTGGCATAGAGCCACAGAATTGCCGCCAGCATGAACATCGAGCCGATCATCGTGAACAGGAAATACTTCACTGCGGCATAGACCCGGCGTCCATGGCCGTACATGCCGATCAACAGCGCCATCGGGATCAGCGTCGCTTCCCAGAAGAAGTAGAACAGGAACAAATCGAGCGAGGTGAAAACGCCGATCAGAGCCGTCTCCAGAATCAGCAGCAGGATGAAGAATTCCTTAACCCGCTCGTGAATCGATGTCCACGAAATCAGCACGCACAGCGGTGTGAGGAATGTAGTCAGCACGACCAGCCAGACGGAAATTCCGTCGATGCCCATGTGGTAATGAATGTTGGGAGACGTGATCCAGATTTTGTTGATCTCGAACTTGAAGGCGCCGGGCTCACGATGGAGATGCACCGGCAAATGCAGCGAGGCCACAAACGCCAGCAAAGAGATGACGAAGGCAAATAGTTTGATATCACGATCGCGGCGCGGGATCAGCAGAATCAGCAGCCCGCCTCCAGCAGGAATGAAGGTCACCAGCGAAAGAATGAATGGACTGAGGCTTTCCAGATTCATCGGACTCCGTTCATCGCAAACCCATCCAAACCATGTAGGCGATCACAACCGCTCCTCCAGCCGCTATCCACCCGGCATACGAACGGAGATTGCCCGACTGCATGTGGCGCGCCCTGTCAGAGACATGGCGCGCGGCGTCGGCTGAATTGTTGACTGCCGCGTCGATCACGCCCTGGTCCACGCCGTGCCAGAGAATCGTTGTCGAACCGTCGATCAACGGCTTGACGAAGAGGACAGCGTAAAGCTCATCGATGTAGTACTTGTTGGCGACGGCCTGGTACAGTCCACCGAGGCTGGCGGCGATGCGCGCGGGCAATTGTGGGCGGCGGCTGTATAGCAGATATGCGAGAAACCATCCGAGCCCGGCCACGCCGACGGAAACAACCATGAGCAGATACTCGAGGGTGCTTTTCCCAGCTTCCGGAGAGGCTTCCTGCGCAACGTCACTCGTCCCCTGAAAAACCGGAGCCAGAAAATGTTCGAAATGATTGTTGTACCCAGCTACCCATCCTCCAAAAACCGACAGGACGGCAAGGACGACGAGCGGACCCAGCATCACCCACGGACTCTCATGCGGCTCGCCGTGCCCATGACCATGACTGCGATCATCGTGACCGTGAGCATCGAGACCATGAACGTCGCGCCCGTGTGCTCCCTGCACCGCCGCGCCACGATACTCGCCGCCGAATGTCATGTACATCAACCGGAACATATAAAAGGATGTGATGAACGCGGTAATCACGCCGATCAACCAATACACCCAGCTTGCGTTAAAGGCCTGCCAAAGAATCTCGTCCTTGGACCAGAAGCCGGCCAGTGGTGGAATACCTGCAATCGCGAGCGTGGCAGTCCCCATCGTCGCAAACGTCCAAGGCATGTAAACCCGCAGCCCGCCCATTTTTCGCATGTCCTGCTCGCCGCCGACGCCGTGAATTACCGAACCTGCCGCAAGGAACAGCAGCCCCTTGAAGAAGGCATGCGTCATCAGGTGGAAGATGCCCGCTGAGAACGCTCCCACGCCACACGCCATGAACATATAACCGAGCTGCGAGACGGTGGAGTAGGCCAGCACTTTCTTGATGTCAGTCTGCGCAATGCCAATGGTCGCCGCGAACAGAGCGGTGAGCGTCCCAATAATCGCAACCACCATCATCGCCATAGGCGCGCGCTCGAAGATCGCGGACGAACGCGCCACCATATAAACGCCCGCCGTGACCATCGTTGCCGCATGGATCAAGGCCGAGACCGGAGTGGGGCCTTCCATGGCATCCGGCAACCAGACGTAGAGAGGGATCTGGGCCGACTTACCGGCTGCACCCACCATCAACAGCAAACCGATCGCCGTGAGCAGTCCGGCGCCGGCAGTCTCAGTCGGCAATGACCGCACCGCAGCAAACACGTGCGTGAAATCGAGTGACCCGAAATGCTTGATCATCAGGAAGAGCGCAATCAGGAATCCAAAGTCGCCGATCCGATTAACGATGAACGCCTTCTTGCCGGCCGCCGCAGCTGAGTCTTTTGTGAACCAGAAGCCGATCAGCAGATACGACGCCAGGCCCACACCCTCCCAACCGATGAACATGACCAGGTAGTTCTTCGCCAGCACCAACGTCAGCATGAAAAACATGAAGAGGTTCAGGTACGACATGAAGCGGTAGTATCCATCGTCGTCCCACATATAGCCGACCGAATAGATATGAATAAGGAAGCCGACGCCGGTTACCACGAGCAACATGACGAGCGATAACTGGTCGAGATAGAAACTGAAGTCAACTTGAAAGTTGCCAGAGCGGATCCAGTGTGCGAGGTCGAAGTAGTAGGGAGCCGACGCCGAAGAAAATCCCGCAGCCAGGTACAACGCCATGGCAAAGGCGGCGCCACAGAAGACGAGCGCGACCGTTGATATCGTCTTCTTCGACGATCGCCGGCCAAATAAGCCGTTGATCGCCGCCCCCGCCAAGGGAAGAATTGGGACGACCCATAAATAAGGATTCGGCGTCATAACTTGAGCAGGTTCACCTGGTCCACATTCAAAGTTTCCCGCGTGCGATATACGGCGATGATGATCGCCAGGCCCACCGCGGCCTCGGCCGCAGCCACGACCATCACAAAAAAGACAAAGACCTGTCCGCTGAGCGCATGCCAATGCGCGGCGAAAGCAACGAACGAAAGGTTCACACCGTTCAGCATCAGCTCGATCGACATGAAGATCGTGATGATGTTGCGCTTGATCAGGAACCCGAGCACACCACACATAAACAGGATTCCGCTCAACAGCAGATAGTAGGAAAGAGGGACCATTACCCATCCTTTCTCAGGCCGCTGGCCACGGCTCTCGGGCGGCTGGCGAGCACGACCGCGCCCATGATGGCGATCAGGATCAGCACCGACGTGACTTCAAACGGCAGCAAAAAGTCGTGGAAGAGAAGGCGGGCAATATCCTTAGGATCGCCCTTTAACGCACCGATGGGGACGGCCTGCGTGTTGGATCGATTGAGAAGCGTCCAGGCAACGAGCACTCCGCCGATCAGCACTCCCGGAATGCCGAGCAGGATCGCGACCCGGCTCCCTTTGGTGCGTTCTTCCGCGCCGGCGTTCAGCAGCATGATAGTAATCAGAAACAAAACCATGATCGCGCCGGCGTAGACGATCACCTGCACAGCGGCCACAAACTCCGCGCCCAATAGAAGATACTCGGCAGCGAGCGCCGCCATCACGGCGATCAGCGACAGGGCGCTGTTAATGGGATGGCTCTGCACCAGCAGGTTGATAGCCCCCGCCACGCAGATTGCTCCGAAGAATAGAAATAAGATTAGGTGAAGCATCTTTGCTAGTTCTCAGTTCTCAGTTCCCAGTTCTCAGAAAAACCCAGGTCACTAACTGGGAACCGAGAACCGAGAATGAGAACTGCCGTCAAGCTCTCCATGCCACAATCAGCGCCGTAACCACAATGTTCGCAATCGCCAGCGGCAGCAGGAACTTCCACCCGAACGCCATGAGCTGGTCATAGCGAAAGCGGGGTAAGGTCCAACGCACCCAGACGTACAGAAACATAAAAAAGAAAACCTTCAAGCAGAACCAGACGACGGGCATTAACGCCTGCAGCATGGGCGAACTGAAAAGCAGCGGCCCGTGCCATCCGCCCAGAAACAGCAGCGTGGCCAGGCAGGCGACCGTCACCATGTTGGCGTACTCGGCCATGAAGAACATCGCGAATTTCATCGCGCTGTACTCGGTGTGATATCCGGCCACCAGTTCCGACTCGGCTTCCGGCAGATCAAATGGCGTGCGGTTGGTCTCGGCGTATGCTGAAATCATATAGATGAAAAATGCAATCGTCTGACCGTGAAAGATGTTCCAGCGCGGAATGAAACCCCAAAAGACTCCGCCCTGCGCATCCACGATCTCGCGCAGGCTGAGGCTTCCCGCCATAATCATCACTCCCACCAGCGAGAGGCCGAGCGAAACTTCATAGCTGATCATCTGGGCGCTGGCGCGTAGTCCGCCGAGCAGCGCGTACTTGCTGTTCGAGGACCATCCGGCAAGCGCCACGCCGTACACGCCCATCGAAGTAATCCCGAGGACCACCAGCAGTCCGATGTTCAAGTCGGTAATCTGCAGATACGTGCCCCACGGGCCTATGTTGACCCAGTTGCCAAACGGGATCACCGAAATGGATGTAATAGCGAAGACAACCGCGATGATTGGCGCCGCGATGTAGAGCGGCTTGTAGACATGCGGCTGCGTCAGGTCTTCTTTGAAAATAAACTTGACGCCGTCAGCGAGCGGCTGCAAAAGCCCGAAAGGCCCGACCCGCGTGGGCCCCCAGCGATTCTGGATGTGCGCCGACACCTTGCGCTCCAGCCAGACGCTGTACGCCACCGCCGTCAGCAGCACAAAGACGACGGCAACAGACTTGATCAGCGAAATGATGACGAACGTTGTTATGCTCAATTGTTCTCGTGTGGCGCGGGCGCTCCTGCCCGCGTGCTTTTGATCTCAGGTTTGTCAGTGCGTCTTAGCAGTTAGTCCCTAGTCCGCCGCAACTCCCGACTCGGCCGATTTGTTCTCCAAAACCGAATTCAGAGTCTCTGAATACCGACCCAACGAGCCCGAGCTGAACAAATCGTTGTTGGCCGGGACAATCAACTCCGGCGATTGAACCAAGCTCGCGCCGCTTTCAGCAATATCGAGATGCTGATCATTGCCAGCCAGCAGATTGACCCGCGAAACGTCGTAGCCGGCAACCACCCGCTGGACCTCATCAAGAATGGCGATGGGATCAAACGGCGTCATTTTCGGTTCCAGGTTATGCGCCTCGAGCCACACCGCATGACGATCCGCCTCGCCCGATTGCGCGCCCCGGGTTTGCCCCATATCGGCGCGCGTCCCGCCGCCGAAGGGCACCAGACTGCGCACATCGAAGCCCATGGCATCCGCTATACGAACGATCATCTCGAAATCCGGCTTGGTGTTCGAGACTTCGCCTGCCTTCTTGACGAGTTGCAGATCGCCGCAGGTGTTGGTATAAGTTCCCGTTTTCTCATACGCGTTCGCCGCGGGCAAAACCACGTCGGCGATGGCCGCAGTTTCGGTCAGGAACATGTCTTGAACCACCACAAAGCTTTTCGAGAGCGCAAAGGGATCAATGCCCAAACGGCCGACGGGATTCGAGCCCACCACGTACAACGCTTTCAGTTTGCCGGACTTCGCCGCGTCCATCATCTCCGGTAGGCTCAAGCCCTTTTCGCTCGGCAGCTTGCCCCATTCCTGCTGAAATTTGTCTGCGCTGGTGACGGGCTCGTATCCCGGGAAAAGATCGGGATAAAGGCCCATTTCGCTGGCTCCGCGGGAGTTCGCATAATCGCCCAGGCAGATCAGCTTTGATCCGGTCAGCGTCGAAGCAAAGCTTACCAATTTTTCGATGTCATGGCCGCGCAGTTCAGAACCGAAGGCGATGACCATGTTCTGTTCTCCGCGGACCTTCTCTCGAAGGGCGGTCCAGGCATCGCGGGTCGTACCTTCGGCGGCCTGGGAATCGACAAGGGAATCGAGCAGGGAATCGTCGCCGGAAAGAAAGGCGACTGCCTTAGCTTCCGCGCCCGCCGGCACCAGTCCAAATCCCGCCGCCTGCCGCTGCAACTTAATCGGCGCGGAGTTGATCACATAGAGCCGCGCCCGGCGCAAGCGGACGTTCGTCCGGATCTGCCATGCCAGCAGCGGATGCTGATTTGTAGGGTCGTTGCCGATCAGAAGAATCGCGGGAGCTTTCAACACGTCGCGCATGGAAGCCGTTTTTCCAGGCTTGCCGTGGAGCGCCGCCGCGAGGGTAGGGTAGTCTGCTGTCCGATGATGATCGACGTTATTGGTCTTAAGTACGACGCGGGCAAATTTTGACAGAAGATAATTCTCTTCGTTAGTTGTGCGATTCGACCCAACGACGCCGATCGCGCTCCCACCTTGCTGTTCGCGAACTTCTCGAAACCGCTTTCCGATCAGTTCAAAAGCTTCCTCCCAGGTCGCAGGCGTCAGTTTGCCGTTCTTGCGAATCAGCGGCTGGGTAAGGCGCTCTTCATGATGCGCAAAGTCGAAAGCGTAGCGGCCCTTGACGCACAGGAAATCGCCATTGATCCCGCTCTTGTCGCGGTTGTCACCGCGGACGATCTCCGTGCCGGTGTCGCAGCGGCGCACGCCCAGAGTGGTTTTGCAGCCGTCCCCGCAGTGGGTGCAGATTGTGCCCACATGTTTCATCTCCCACGGACGCGTCTTGTAGCGATACGCGCCCGAGGTGAGCGCGCCGACCGGGCAGATGTCGATGCACATCCCACACTCTTCGCAGTCGAGATGGTCTTCCTGATTAGGCGCGATGATCGAACCCACACCGCGGTTCTGCACGCCAAGCGCCCAAACATCCATGCCTTCGCCGCAAACGCGGACGCAGCGGTAGCACAGGATGCAGCGCGGACGGTCAAAATACACTACCGGCGACCACTGTTGTTCCTCCTTGTGGTTCTTGGCCTCCATGAATTTCGATTCGGCGGCGCCGTAGGAGAACGTCATGTCTTGCAATTCGCATTCGCCGCCCGCATCGCACACCGGGCAATCCAGCGGATGGTTGCCGAGCAGCAACTCGACCATCGCCTTGCGCGCCTGGCGCACCTCATCGCTGTCGGTCGCGACGATCATGCCTTCGGTCACCGTGGTCGTGCAGGCGGTCTGAAGCTTGGGCATCTTCTCGACCTTAACAATGCACATGCGACAGGCGCCCTGCAATGAGAGCCCGGGGTAATAACAAAAAGAGGGCACTTCAATGCCCACGCTCTTGCAGGCCTCGATCAGCAGCGACCCGGCCGGGGCCGTGATCTTCTTTCCATCGACAGTAAGATTTACGTCAGCCATGATTTTCCGTAGCGCCGGCGTCTCGCCGGCTGTCCGGCGGGCATCCTCGCCCGCCGCACTCTCGAACTGTAAAAGCCGCTACAACCGAAACAGCCGATATCCACCCGCCTAGCGGGCCGGCGAGATGCCGGCGCTACACCAGTACCGCTTCGCCCACTTTTTCAAAAGGGCAAGGCTTGCCATCCAGGTGATCTTCAAACTCTTTTCTGAATTTCTTCACGAACGCCATGGTGGGCATTGCTGCCGCGTCTCCGAGCGGACAGAATGTCTTGCCCAACATGTTTTCGGAGAGATAGTACATATTATCGATGTCCTTTTTGACCCCGCCGCCCGAATGGAAGCGAATCAAAGTTTTCTCCAGCCAGTCCGTCCCTTCGCGGCACGGGATGCACCAACCGCAGCTCTCGTGCCGGTAGAACTTCATCGTGCGCAGCGCAAACTTGACGATGCAAGCATTGTCGTCGAGCACCACTACGCCTCCGGAACCAAGCATCGAACCCGTCTTCGCCACCGAATCAAAGTCCATAGCCACGTCGATTTCTTCAGGCAGCAGCACCGGCGTTGACGATCCACCGGGGACCACAGCTTTCAAGCTGCGCCCGTTGGGAATTCCGCCGCCAACCTCGTAAATCATCTTCTTGAGGTTATAGCCCATCGGAAGCTCATAGACGCCCGGCTTGTTGAGATTTCCGGCGAGGCAGAACAGCCGCGTGCCGCCATTCTTCGGCGTGCCAAGTTTCGCGTACGAATCCGCGCCGCCTAAAATGATGGGCGGCACGGCGGCCAGCGTCTCCACATTATTAATGACCGTTGGCCCGCCCCACAGGCCGACCACAGCCGGGAACGGTGGGCGGATGCGCGGAATCCCGCGCTTGCCTTCGAGCGACTCCATCAACGCCGACTCTTCCCCAACTTCGTAAGCGCCCGCTCCGCCGTGCCAATGAATCTCCAGATCGTATCCACTGCCGAAGATGTTCTTGCCGAGAAACCCTTTGGCGTAGGCATCTTTGAGCGCCTTCTGCATGATGACCAGCAAGTAGCGATATTCTCCGCGGACGTAGATGTATCCGGTATGAGCACCGACCGCGAGCGCGGCAATCATGACGCCTTCAATTACGGCGTGCGGATCGTGTTCGAAAATCAAACGGTCCTTGCAGGTGCCAGGTTCACTCTCATCCCCGTTGCAGAGCACGTATTTCGGTTTGGCCGACTGCTTCGGGACAAACGACCACTTCATCCCCGTACTGAACCCGGCACCGCCCCGTCCGCGCAAGCCGGAATTCTTCACCTCATTGATGATGGCGTCCGGTTGCATGGCGAGCGCCTTCTGCACGGCCTTGTAGCCGTCCAGTTGGAGATAGCGATCGATATCCGTCGCGCCCTGTCCAAAGCGCTTCGAGATAACGCGCACCTCGTCGGGATGGGAAACGAGAGTTGCCATTTGTTCATTTAGTCATTTGAGGCATTGAATCATTGCGCCATTGTCACGAATGATTCTAATGACTCAATGATTCAATTTGTTCTTATACTCGTCAAGAATCTGATCCATCTTCGCGTTCGTCAGGTTCTCATGAAAGTCGTAATTCACCTGCACTGCCGGAGCCCAGCTGCACGCGCCAATGCATTCCACTTCTTCCAGCGAGAACAAGCCATCCGGCGTCGTGCCCTTCTGGCCGATGCCCAGCTTCTTTTCGCAATGTTCAAGAAGCTCCTCGCCGCCGCGCAGCATGCAAGCGATGTTGGTGCACACCTGTACGTTGTACTTTCCGCGCGCTTTGGTGGTTAGCATCGAGTAGTAACTGATCACGTTGCGGACTTCCAGTTCGGTGAGATCCATGCGCCGCGCCAGTTCCCCGATGACCTCATCGCTCAGACTACCCACCTCATCCTGCGCATAGAGCAGCGTAGGCACAAGCGCCGAGCGTTTAGTCGGATAATGCGTCAGCATCTCCGCAAACCGCGTCTCGAATTCTTCAGAAAAACGCATTACCTATCGATGTCCCCCAGCACCACATCAATACTCCCAATCGCCGCCACCACATCGGCAATCAGCTGTCCTTCGCACATCTTGGCGAGCGTCTGCAGATTGGCGTAAGAAGGTCCGCGCATATGCACGCGATAGGGCTTCGCCGTCCCGTCGCTGACAACGTAGTAGCCCATCTCGCCGCGCGGCGATTCGATTGCCTGGTAAACCTCGCCCGCCGGAACCGTGAAGCCTTCGGTGATGATCTTGAAGTGATAGATGAGGGCTTCCATCTGCGTCTTCATCTTTTCGCGGTCGGGCAGCACGACCTTCGGCGCGTCGGCTTTCACCGGCCCTTCCGGCATTCCCGCCAGCGCCTGCTGTACCATGCCAATGGATTCCCGCAACTCCTGGACGCGACAAAGGTATCGCGCGAACACGTCACCTTCCGTGCGGACCGGCACCTTGAACTTGAAGTTTTCATAGCCCGAGTAGGGAGCGTCGCGGCGAAGGTCAATATCGATGCCACTGCCACGCAACGTGGGACCGCATGCGCCCAGAGCAATCGCGTCTTCCGCGCTCAGGTAGGCGACGCCCTTGGTGCGCATCGTGAAAATCGGATTTCCAGTCAGCAAGCCTTCATATTCATCCACGTTCCCGGGGAAGCGGTCCGCAAACTTCTTGATCTTCTCGAAGAATCCCAGCGGCGGCTCCAGCGCCAGCCCGCCAATGCGGAAATACGACGTCATCATGCGCTGCCCGCTGACCATCTCGAAAAAGCGCAGAACATCTTCACGCTCGCGGAAGCAATAGAGAAAGACGGTCATCGCGCCGAGGTCCATGGCATGCGTCCCGAGCCAGACCAGGTGCGAATTGATGCGGGTCAACTCATTCATCAGAACCCGCATCCACTCCGCTTTCGGAGGAATCTCCAGCCCCAGCAACTTCTCTACCGCGAGGCAGTAGGCGAGATTGTTCGTCAGCGGACAGAGGTAATCGATGCGATCCGTGAGCGGCACAACTTGTTGATAGAACTTGGCCTCGCAGGTTTTCTCGATGCCAGTGTGCAGGAAACCGATCTCCGGCTTAACCCGCACCACGGTCTCCCCGTCAATTTCGAGCACTAACCGCAGAACCCCGTGCGTCGACGGGTGCTGCGGCCCCATGTTCAGGACGAAAGTCGAATCCTGGCCAGGCTCAGCGACGGCGGTGGGAAATTGCGCCATGACCTACCGGTAGCCTTCCACCGGGTAGTCCTTCCGCAGAGGATGGCCTTCCCAGTCGTCGGGCATCATGATGCGTTTCAGGTTGGGATGTCCGGAGAAACGCACTCCAAAAAGATCGAAGACTTCACGTTCATAGAAGTTGGCAGAGGGCCACACCGATGTGACCGACTCGATCGCCGGACTGGAACCGTCAAGGCGGACTTTCAAACGCACGCGCTCTTTTTTCGCAATCGCAAGGAGATGGTAAACCACCTCAAACCGCGGCTCTGAAGGATACCAGTCCACGCAGGTGACGTCGCACAAATAATTGAATGGACAATCTGGAGAGTCGCGCAAAATGGCGCAAACTTCGCGGATTGCGTCCTTCTCGATCCAGATCGTAAGTTCGTCGCGATCGAATTTCACCGCCTGCACGACCGACGGGTTCCACTCCACCAGGCGGCCCAGGGCGGGATGCGACTTCAACTGCTCGATGTCGGTGATTGGGGGAGCGAGCGGCATCAGACATCTCCCCGCTTGGCTGCCGTCAGTCCCCAGTCGAGCACGCCTTTTTTCCACACATAGAAGAGGCCGACCAGCACGATCGCGATGTACACCATCATCTCCCAGAAACCGAACATCTTCAGTTCTCGGAGGATGACCGCCCAGGGATACAGGAAGACAGCTTCCACGTCGAACAAAATAAAAAGCATGGCCACCAGGTAGAACTTGACCGAGAATCGTCCCTTAGCATCGCCGATGGGCTGAACCCCGCACTCATAAGGCGACATCTTCGCGAGATTCGGCTTATGCTGTCCAATCAGCCACGAAAGAGTCACGATCGCGCTCGCAAGGGCCGTGGCGATGCCGAAATGCATCAAGAGGGGCAGGTAGCGAGCGAAATAATTGTCCGGCATAGCAGGAGGTATATATAATTTGCGCCAAGCACAACAGTAAACGTTCTAGACTAATTTTGGCTGACAGAAGTGTCAAGCCAAGTGCGCTAGCTAAGTGCGCGTTTTAACAGTAGTTTCATCCGGCAAAAACTGTCTCGACAGGACGGTCGACACAACCGGGGAAAGCCTGAACCGCATGATCTTTGGCTTCAATACCGACATTCGGCACGAAGACACGATCTACCACGTGCAGAGCGAAGCGCGCGAAGGCGAGCACTTGTTGCAGACGCAAGTCTTCGTTAAAGGCCGCTGCATCGGGAAGCGCGCGGTTCCCTATGGCTCCAGCGCGGCAGAGGGCAAAACCACCGGTCAGAACGACAGTCAGGACAAAGATAAAGATCAGGATAAAGACAGAGAGAAGATGCTGCGCGAACTGCACCGCGAGGTGCTCGACGCCATCCGCGGTGGCAAGCTCGATTCCATCTTCGACAAGCGGGAAACCCCGGAAACGCTGGCGGCAGTGAAGGAGCTTGACCTCGAGTGGACCAACGCCGGGTCCGTGCATGCGAGCGGAGCTTTGACGATGCGCCTCCGCGTCACCGAAGGAGGCGTCACGGTCGAAGGCGCTCGCCTCACACTCCGCTTCGCCCGGCCAGACGCCGCGCCCTACTACGCGCAGGTTCTCACCGACGCCAAGGGCAGCGCCGAGATGAACGTTCAGGTAGACGAAAAGTCGCTCGCCGAGTCGTCCGTACTCGTGCAGGCAAGTTTCGGAGGACGAACCGCAACTCGCAAGTTCAATCTGCGCAACGCCAGTTAGAGCTAGTGTAGGGACGGTTGGGTGGGGACGGGCGCCCCGCCCGTCCAAGATTGCGTAGGGACAGCCGCCACAGCCGCCCCCGGCTGTCCAAGCCGAGCGCAGCTCGGCAGCTGTCTGCGGCGAGAATGGATTCAATGAAGCTAACAATCAATGGCGAACCCCAAGTCTCGCCCGCCGAAACCCTGGGCGCGCTCGTAGCGCACCTCGGCATGAAGCCAGACCGGGTGGCCATCGAACTGAACCGCGAAATCGTCCCCCGCAACCAATGGCCGCAGACTCCATTACACGATGGAGACCGCCTGGAAATCGTCCATTTCGTAGGCGGCGGATCGGGATAGGTCACCGCGACTTTGGCAACCCGTTTCGCAACCTGCTAACCTGATTTGTCACTCTTGTCAGCGGCCCCGTCGTTCAACGGATAGGACTTCAGTTTCCTAAACTGACTATGCAGGTTCGATTCCTGCCGGGGCTACCATTCCCGGAACAGTGCCGTCTGTGCGCGTCTGCTTAGTCGCATGTTTGGTGGCCGCGTGCTCTTGCGGAAAAAGCAGCGATTGCATCTGTCCTGAGATTCGCCTCCATTCCCCATATAGAATGTCGTTCCGACGATGGCGAAGGCCACTACTGTCCGGCTAAATTTCGGGCGGTCCGGCCTAACTTATTGAAAATAAGCCGATAACTGGTGGCTTAAGCCTGGAATGATTTGAATTGGAAAGGGGCTGGATTGACCTCTTTCCGCCGGTCTACGGGGCGAAACGAATGACGGGTGAACTGTGGACGCCTCAGGGCAGGTTCTTGCAAAAACAACGCGCAACGAGCGCAACCGCGCTTTCTAGCCCGTCAGTCTCCCGCCTCACGCCGCCTCACGGAAGTCACTGCGAACCTGGGCCTCGTTCCCGTATAATAAAAAGACACTGTGCTCAAATATTCAATCGTAGTTCCGCTCCACAACGAGCAGGAGAACGTCACCGACTTGTACGCGCGGCTTAAGTCGGTGATGGAAGCGAGCGGCGAGACCTTCGAGATGGTGCTGGTCGATGATGGATCGATCGACGGCACGTTTCCGTTGCTGCGCGAGATTGCGGCCGTAGACAGTCGCGTAACCATCGTCAAGCTGCGCCGCAATTTCGGTCAGACCGCCGGCCTCGCTGCCGGCTTCGACCATGCCCGCGGTGAATACATCATCGCCATGGACGGCGACTTGCAGCACGATCCTGCCGACATCCCTTTGTTCCTCGAAAAAATTGCCGAGGGCTATGACATCGTCAGCGGCTGGCGCAAGAATCGTGTCGATAATTTCTGGCTGCGCCGCTTTCCTTCGCGCTGCGCTAACTGGCTGATGGCCATGCTGAGCGGCGTGGACATCCACGATTTCGGCACCACGTTTAAAGCCTACCGCCGCGAAATCCTGGGACAGGTCCCGCTCTACGGAGAGCTCCACCGCTTCATCCCCGCACTAGCTTCGTGGCACGGCGCGTCGATCATCGAAGTGCCGATCAAGAACGTGAACCGGGAACGCGGAGCTTCGCATTACGGAATCTCGCGCACCTTCCGCGTGTTCTTCGATCTCATCACAATCCGCTTCCTGCTCAAATATCTTTCCCGCCCGTTGCATTTCTTCGGCACGGTGGGGATGTTCAGCATCATGGCGGGCTGCGGAGTCTCCGGCTGGTTGATTCTGCAGAAGCTGTTGCACCAGGCCGATGTCATGACCCAGCACGGCCCGCTGATGATGTTCTCCGCGGTCCTCTTGCTGGCGGGATTGAACATGCTCGCCGTCGGCCTGCTCGGAGAAATGCAGGTGCGCCATTATCACGAGCCCGCCCAGCGCGCTCCGTATTCCGTCGATCGTATCCTGCGCGCGCAGAGCGAAGAGAGCACCATCTCGGAGTGATTGCAGAGGTCAAAGGTTAGATTGCGGAGGTGAAGAACCTAAAGTCTTCGACCTTCATCATCTCAGGAATTTTGACCTCTGCAATCTAACCTCCGCCCTCTGACCTGATCAAAGCGTTATAATTTGATCGGCCGCTATGCCAGCCACAACTCTGCACGAATTGCGTCTTGCCAGCCGGATGTCGAGGCTTGGCACCGAAACCGCTTTTGAAGTTCTGAACCGTGCCCGGCAGCTAGAAAAACAGGGCAAAGAAATCATCCACCTCGAAATTGGCGAACCCGACTTCGACACGCCCGCCAATGTCATCGAGGCCGGTGTCGACGCTCTCCACCAAGGCTGGACCCACTACGGTCCCGCCGCCGGCCTCCCGGATCTGCGCCAGACTATTGCCGACTACGTCAGCCGCACCCGCGGCGTGCCGGTTTCCAGCGAAGAGGTTGTTGTAGTGCCAGGCGGCAAGCCGATTATTTTCTTTACGATCTTGGCGTTGATTGATGCGGGAGATGAAGTCATCTACCCGAATCCCGGCTTCCCCATCTACGAGTCGATGATCAAGTATTCGCTCGGCAAGGCGATTCCGATTCCGCTGCGCGAAGAACGTGACTTTTCCGTAGATGTCAAAGAACTGGCATCGCTGATTACCGACCGCACGAAGTTGATCATCCTGAACTCGCCGCACAACCCGACCGGCGGAGTGCTCACCAAGACAGACATTTCTGAAATGGCGGAGGCCATCGGCGACCGCAATATTCTTATTTTGTCGGACGAAATCTACAGCCGCCTTATTTATGAGGGCGAGCACTTCTCCATCATGAGCGTACCCGGGTTCAAAGAGCGCACCATTCTGCTCGACGGATTCTCCAAAACCTACGCCATGACCGGATGGCGCCTGGGCTACGGTGTTATGCGGCCCGATCTTGCCGTTCATATTTCGCGCCTCGTAATCAACTCGAACTCCTGCACTGCGAGCTTCACGCAGGTTGCCGGAATTGAAGCGCTACGCGGCGACCAGTCCTCGGTCGAAAAAATGAGCGCCGAGTTCAAGCGCCGCCGGGATGCCTTCGTCGCCGGTCTGAACAAGATCAAAGGCTTCTCCTGCCGCATGCCGAAAGGCGCGTTCTACGCCTTCCCCAACATTACGAAGACCGGATGGCCTTCACGGAAACTGGCCGACGCGCTGCTCGAACAAGCGGGCGTTGCCTGCCTCACTGGGACGGCGTTTGGGGAATATGGCGAAGGTTATCTCCGCTTCAGCGTGGCTAATTCGCTGGAGAATCTGACGAAAGCGCTGGCGAGAATTGAAGGCTGGAGCGCAAAGAATCTTTGATCTCCGGTTGACAATCCACCGTCCGACTTGGTGTAAACTTCTGCCGCTATGGCAAACATCGATAAGCATTCCGCTGGCTCCTTCTGCTGGATCGAACTTCACACCACCGACCAGAATGCCGCCAAGAATTTCTATGGCGCGCTCTTCGGCTGGAATCCCCAAGACATGCCGATGGGCCCTGACGGCATTTACACCATATTTCAACTTCAGGGCCGCGATGCTGCTGCCGGATGCAGCCTACGTCCCGACGAGCGTTCGATGGGCGTTCCTCCGCACTGGTTGATTTACATCGCAGTGGACAACGTTGACGGAGCCGTCACCAAGGCGGAGCAATTGGGAGGCAAGATTCTTGCCCCAGCCTTTGACGTCATGGACGCAGGCCGGATGGCGGTCGTCGAAGACCCCACCGGGGCGGTTTTCTGTCTCTGGACGGCGCAGAAAAACAGCGGCATCGGAATCGCCCACGTCGCGGGCACGCTCTGTTGGGCCGATCTGAGTACCCCCGACCCGAAACGAGCCTCTGATTTTTACTCCGGCCTTTTCGGATGGCAGTTGATCTCGGACCCTAAAGATCCGTCCGGCTATCTGCATATTAAGAACGGCGAACACTTCATCGGAGGCATTCCACCCGGGGCCCATCGGAAGCCTGGGGCGCCTCCGCACTGGCTGGCCTACTTTCAGGTCGATGATGTTGATGCTTCGGCATCCCAGGCCAAACCGATGGGAGCCAATCTCCATCTCGCGCCCATGACGATGGAAGGAGTCGGCCGCATGTCGGTGATCGCCGACCCGCAAGGCGCGGTGTTCGCGATCTTCAAGTCAGCGCGCTAAGTAAGGAGTGTGAAACATGGCTGTGAAGCAAGGGGAACTCCAACTCTTGCAGCACCCCGCTTCGAGGGAACTATTGCAGTCAAAGATTCCCGCGCGTCTGGCTTATATTTGGACCGACGGCACTCCGCGGGTCATACCGATCTGGTTTCACTGGAACGAGCGCGAATTTGTGCTGGCGACTCCACCAAAGGCACCCAAGCTGAAGGCGCTCGCGAAGAATCCCAAGGTGGCGCTTACGATTGACGACAACACTTTCCCGCACAAGGTGCTGCTGGTGCGCGGTACGGCGCGACTCGAAACCCTAAAAGGAATTGTTCCCGAATACGCCGTAGCTGCCGAGCGCTATTTCGGAAGCGAGCAAGGGAAGACATGGGTAACGCAGCTCGGCTCGATGATTCAAGAGATGGTGCGAATCACGATTACGCCGGAATGGGTGGGCCTCCTCGACTTCCAAGTCCGTTTCCCGAGCGCCCTGCCGCTGTGAGCCTTCGCGCCAAAGTTCCCGCTCAGCTTCTTGACGCAGTTTCCTTTTAATGAGCCTTCCAGCTTTTCATCAACTCCGAATTTGCGAGTCGGCCAAACTCTGTCACGCCGCCCGGAAGCGGGAGGCACGGCTTCGGCGGAGGCGCCACCGGGCTGGGCAACGCCGGAACCGCAACTCTCGGCTTAGTCAGGTTGAGAGCGGTCACCAGGTTCCCCACATCGCTCGATGCATCGCGCGCGGTAAGTGGTGGCAATCCCCATCTCCACTCGATTAACTTCAATGCTGAGGTGTGATCGAAAACCGTATTGACGACTCGCGGACTCGCCGGATTCCCGCGCGTGAACGGCGACGCAATCACGGTCGGCACTCTGGGGCCGAGGAGCGTCTTTCCATTCACAATGTCAGGATCCACATTGTTGGGCGCGGCTGCCCGCGGCGGCGGGACGTGTTCAAAGAATCCGCCATTCTCATCGAAGTTCACGACGAACACGGTATTCTTCCACGCTGGCCCGTTCGCCACGGCATGGAACGTCTTTGCCAGAAAGGCCTCGCCCGAGCGTATGTCGGCATGGGGATGATCGTCGTTTCCCGTCCCGTCGTCGGTCAACGTGTAAATCGGATCGACGTAGGAGACCGCCGGCAGATTTCCGCTCGCCGCATCCGCGAGAAAATCGCTATACAAAAACGTGTTTAATAAGTATTTCGGACCCCACAATCCGAGAAAAGGCAGATTGTTGAAGTAGTAGCGTGCGCTGATGTCGGCATTGTTCAGCGAGTCGAAAATGGTGGGCAAGCTGGACTGGGTGAGCGAATTATCCAGCCGGTCGGTTTGCGCCGCGAACTGGAAAATTCGGTTGGGAAAGGTCGGCCCGAGGATCGAGCAAAAATAGTTGCTGAGCGTCGTATAGTGAAGCGCCAGCGCGGCATAGAAGGGAATATCCTTCTTCGTGTAGTAGCCGATCGCGAAAATATCGTTCGCAGGATTCTTGAGGAAACCGTCCATCGCCCCGCCGTCGTAGTCAATCCGGCCTCCCGAGTAAGAATGGTCAGGGTCCGGATGCGGGCAGCCGGTATAGTCGGGCGCGAGCGGGTACGTCGAATGCGAAACCCCGTTGGGATCAACGTAAGACAAACCCGCCTGCTTCCCATTGGCGCCGGGGAGCCATCCGAGGAAGTGATCGAAGCTGCGGTTCTCCATGGTCACAACTATGATGTGATGAATGCCGGACTGGTCCGGCGCCGTTAGAGCGGGCGTGCTGGACGCCTCGCTGGCGAATACTGCTTTGGAATTCAGTCCTGCGACCGATCCGAATACGGTTGCGCCACACGCTCCGGCCACGCCGGATAAGAAGTCTCTTCGATTGATTGCCATCAGGAATCCCCAATCCAAACTCGAACGAGTCCAGGCTCGAACGAGCGCATGCGTTGAAGAGCATGGATTGGATCGGCCGCCAAGCGAAATTCCATTCCACGGCAGAACCAGCATTGCTGAGCAAGGTTCGGCAGTATGTCGCGGTACTGCTCGGGCTCCGTTGATGGCCGTCGATCTTTGAGGAATGGCTGCAGCTGAGGCGGCGCGCTCGGTAGTGGACTACTTTCATTTTTCAAGTGCGCCGTAATGCTGAGTTGTCGAATGGTTTTTCTCGCAAGCTGGCGAATCATGCGACTGCCCTCAACTATTTCGCCTACAACTTCATCAAGATTCATCGTACACTTCGCGTGTCTCCAGCTATGGCCGCTGGCGTGGCAGATCGGCTCTGGGATGTGAACTAAATCCACCGCTCCAGAAAGGAGTCCCTTGCCCACAAAAAGTTCGTCATCCTATAGCGAAGACTTCGCCATCGCCACGAGGGATCTCACAGTGACGCGCTTCGAGCGCGAGGTTCGCACCACACAAAAGGTAATCGCCGCCTTGCCCGACTCCCAGCGCGATTGGAAGCCCGATGCCAGCGCCCGTCCGGCAGGCGACCTCGCCTGGCACATCTGTTTTCGCGATGTCTGGTTCCTCGAAAGCATCGGCCACCTCCATCTCGATCTCGAACGGCACCGCTCCGACAAGCGCCCGGACGCATTTGCCGCAATGGCCGCATGGTACGGCGACAACATGGCCGGCGCGATGCAACAGGTGACGGCGCTGACTGGTCCCCAGTTGCTCACGCCTCTGGTCTTCTTCGGCCACTCACAGGCCGCGTTCCTTTACTTGCTGCTTACCTACAATCACAGCGTCCACCATCGTGGCCAGCTCTCAACGTACATCCGTCCCGCGGGCGGCCGGGTGCCCTGCATTTACGGCAGCAGCGCAGACACTCCATTCACC
>Ga0185299_10000829_pt1 | contig 72685 bp, 63 predicted proteins | sample PaiPotPPA55metaG_FD_128002 | JGI IMG/M metagenome (GOLD analysis project Ga0185299, IMG submission 128002) | Iron sulfur acid spring bacterial and archeal communities from Banff, Canada, to study Microbial Dark Matter (Phase II) - Paint Pots PPA... ...
ATACTAGTATGAAGGCTACTGCACTGAGTTTACGACCGTTAGGATTCTCCGGCGAACTGAGACGATCACGCCCAGCGGTCCACGGGCAGGCTTGAACTCCTCGACGGTGGAGTTTGGCTTTTCGCCGGCTCCCGTCCACCCGGTCCGATACAATCGATGACTGTTTGCGAGGTTTCACGGCACGCCTCCTAAAGCCCCTCGATCTGGAAGCGCCGTTTTCGGCCTCATTCGGCCGCGCGACAACGTATAGAAAAAACCCACTCTGGTGGTGTCGAGATGCCGAATGTCTACCACAGGGGAACTGGATTTGCCCCTGGCTTGCGACGTAAGGTCGCTCTGAGGTTTACCCGTTCCTCGTCGGCAGCAGGGAGGAGGTGGTTCTCGTTCTCATCGGAGCGGGCTTCGCCCTGCCCGCCGCCAATACACTACGAGCGCGTGCGCCATTGCCGAAAGCCGCGATAACTTTACGCATCTTTTTCATCGAACTTGCCTCGGGCAGCAAGGCAATGACTCTTAATCCCGGATTATCGACTACCGAGAACGTCATGTGATCGACGACCATGCGTCCCACCAGCGGATGATTGTATTGCGCGCAGCCCTCGCTCATCGGCAGTACGTCATGGCGCGGCCACCATTGGGCGAATTCCGGACTGACGGCGTTCAGCCGGTCCACAAGCTGGAGAAAATGCGTGTCGCCGGCACAACGGCCGTAATCGGCACGGAACCTGGCGAGCGTGTCCTGGGCTCGTGTCGACCATTCGACGACCAAAGAGCGGAGCGCCGGGTGGGTGAAGAGGAGCCAAACCAAATTCCGTTCGTCCGGTGGTACTTGCTCGAAATCCAGGAAGAAGGCACGAGCTGCGCGATTCCATCCGAGCACGTCCCATCGGCGCCCCATAACAAATGAGGGCATGATGTCCGACTGATCGAGCATTCGCTGGAACCGCGGGCTGACCGTTTCGCGCTGCGGCGTGGAATCGATAGCAGGCTCGCGACGCGCGAGCCGAAACAACTGGATCCGCTCGACGGGATTAAGCTGTAACACACGAGCCAGGTTGTCCAACATTCCGCGAGACACGCTGATCGGACGTCGCTGTTCGAGCCACGTGTACCAGGTCGCGCTCATCCCGGCCAACTGAGCCACTTCCTCGCGCCGCAAACCGGGGGTTCGCCGCCGATGTGCCGCCGGAAAGCCGATGCCGGCCGGCGCGATGCGCGCCCGCCGAGTGCGCAGAAAATCGCTCAACTCGTGCCGTCTGATCTCGTCGTGGGTCATCGCGCTGAACCTCAAGTTAGTATTTTTTATACCAGTATAAAGAATGCCTCTGGTACTGGTTTTGTTTGACTATATACTTTTCTCATCAACCGCGCCAAAGCCGCAGCATGCGATTTCCATCTTCAAGCCAAATCCGGAGAACCGTTGCGGAAGAAGTCTTCTCGCGGGTTGCGTGGAGCCTGGATCAGCGAGGCGGACAGAAAATCGGCGCAGGTCAGCATGCCGCCGATAAGGAAAGAGAAAATGCCTGGACGAGCTGCATCCGCCGCGCGGCCCGCTGTGCGGAGACAGAGATATGACGCAACCAAATTTGCCGGCACAATCCCGTCGTCGACCCATAGGCCAACTCCTTTCCCCCGAGGAGCCCGACGGCCGACTCCCTTCCCCCGCGGAGTCACATGTGGTCAGCACGGCGGGATTGCCGCCGGCTTTTGTTTCGATTCTGGCATCCGGTCTGCACGTTCTCGCAAGGCAAGAGGTACACGACGCGGCTTGATTCTCGCGCTGACCGCAATCATGAGCGTGACGGCGACGGGATGCCTGGTCGGCCCCAACTACGAGCGTCCATTCGTGAAGCTGCCGGCGCTGTGGAGCGGCGTCGATGAGAAGTCCGAAGTGGGAGCCGGCCAAGGTGCCAAAAGCGATCTCGCGCAATGGTGGCAATCCTTCGACGATTCCGCCCTCAACGAGATAGTCGAGCAGGCGCTCGCCTCCAACCTCGACGAGAAAATAGCAATTGCCCGGATTCGCGAGGAGCGCGCTTACCTCGCCTCGAGCCGCGGCGCGCTCCTCCCGAGTGTCGGTTTGGATGGTTCGTACACACGTCAGAGGTACAGCGCCAACACACCCTTCGGGGAGTTTCCCCAGGCCATTCCAAGAGAAGAGGACATGTATGAAGCCGGCTTCGACGCGAGCTGGGAACTGGATGTCTTCGGGGGCCTCCGGCGCGGAGTGGAAGCCTCGCAGGCCGAGCTTGCTGCGTCGATCGAGAACGCCCGCGACGTACGGGTAACGCTGCTGGCCGAGGCCGCACGCGACTACGTTGCCGTCCGGACGCTCCAACGCCGGCTCCTGATCACCAGAGAAAACGTGCGCGATGAAAACGATTCGCTGGGACTGACCCAAGCGCGATTCCGGATGGGCTTTGCGCCCGAACTCGACGTCATACAGGCGAGATCTCTGTTGGAGACTACGCAGGCGCAGGTGCCGGAACTCGAGAGCGAGCTTGCGCAAACCGATCATCGCATCAGCGTGTTGCTTGGTCGCGAGCCCGACGCACTCAACGCGCGGCTCTCAGATATGGCGCCGATTCCGGGTATCGCGGATCCCGGCGCGATCGCGGTGCGGATTCCCGCCGGCCTTCCTTCGGATCTTCTCCGGCGCCGTCCCGATATTCGCGGCGCCGAGCGCGAGGTCGCGGCGGCCACGGCGCGCGTCGGCGTAGCGACGGCAGACCTGTATCCCAAGTTTTACATCACTGGCGCGGCCGGGCTCGAATCGATCAGCACCAGCGATTTTTTTGCCGGAGCAAGCCGGATGTGGACGGTCGGTCCAACGATGCGCTGGCCAATCTTCGAGGGCGGCCGGATTCGGGCCTATATCGAGGCGCGTAACGCCCAGGAGGAACAGGCGCTGCTCATTTATCAAAAGACCGTCCTGAACGCGCTCGCCGAGGTCGAAGACGCGCTTGTCGGCTATGCCAAGGAGCGAACGAGGCACAGGGAGCTGGCGGATTCCGCGCAGGACTTCAAGCGCTCCGAAATGCTCGCGCGCGAACGCTACGAGGAGGGCTATGCCAACTATCTAGACGTCCTTGAGGCGCAGCGCTCGCTCTACGCGGCGCAGGACGCACTGGCGCAGAGCGATCAGCAACTGATCGATTATTTGATCGCTATCTACAAAGCGCTCGGCGGCGGTTGGGACATCGACGCGCAACTCCGCCCGGCTTTGGAGCCGGTTCCAACGGCGCGCGGGCAGGCGTCGCCGAGCACATCATCGAGCGGCTTGAACGGCCGAATCAGTCGATCCAATCAGCCAAAAGTCTGACCGGCCAAAGTGTCATGCCGGAGGTATGTAACTTGAGCAGCGAATCTCCTTCAGCGCTTGGTGAGACGCCGAATCGGAACCAGGATCGTGACGGCCCCGTCGAACCGCTCCACAACGGAGACGACCGCCAGCCTGGCATTGCGGATCGCGATAGCACTGATCGTCCAGCAGCGCCAGAAATAGAAACATCCTCATCGTCACGATCTCGTCGCCGCCGAAATCTCATTTTAGTGATCTTGCTCCTTTTCGTAGGGGCGGCGGCCGCGGTGCCCGGATGGAGCTATCTGTCCTCTTATGAAGACACCGACGATGCGCAGGTCGACGGACATATCATCGCGGTCAGCTCCCGAATCAACGGTACCATCGCACACGTCTATGTTATCGATACTCAGCCGGTCCACGCAGGACAGCTTCTGGCGGAAATCGACCCAGACGACTACGTAGTCGCGGTCGAGGGTGCTCGCGCCAGGCTGGCTCAGACCAAAGCGCAGGTGGAATCGGCTAAGGCGGACTACCAAACAGCGCTCAACAAAGTCAGTCAGGACGAAGCGACCAGAGCAAAGGCTGAATATGATGTGCCTCGACTGGCTATCCTTGCGGCCCAAGGCGCCGCCCGGCGAGAGGACTACCAGGAGAGCTTGCGTATCGCGAAGGTGGCGCGGGCGACGGTCGATGCCGATCGAGCCGGCGCCAACGCGGCGCTGAAGAACATTGGTTCCCGCGAAGCGGCAGTTGCGATGGCTCAGGCCGAGCTCGATCAGGCCTTGCTCAATTACGGTTACACCAAAATCACCGCACCGATGAGTGGGGTGATCGGCAAGAAAAGCGTCGAGCCGGGGCAGCGCGTGCAGCCCGGCGAATCACTCCTGGCAGTGGTGCCGCTCGACGATGTCTGGGTCACCGCCAATTTCAAGGAAAACCAGCTGCGCCGGATGCGGCCAGGCCAACCGGTAGACATCCACGTCGATGCTCTGGGCCGCACTTTCAAAGGGCATGTGGATGGCTTGGGCTCAGCTTCGGGCGAACGCTTCAGCCTGCTCCCGCCCGAAAACGCGACCGGCAATTACGTCAAAGTGGTGCAGCGGATTCCAGTTCGCATCGATCTCGCACCAGGCCAGAATATCAACCATCGTCTGGTACCGGGCATGTCGGTCGAGCCCACGGTGTGGCTCAAGTGAGCGCGGCTCCAGCCGAGGGCCAGCCCGTGCGGGCCCGCAAGTATGCGCTCAATCCCTGGCCGATCGCATTTACTGTAACGATCGCCACCTTCATGGAGGCGCTCGACAGCAGCATCGCCAATGTCGCGCTGCCGCATATTGCCGGCAACTTGTCGGCTACCGCCGATGAAGCTACCTGGATACTGACCTCCTATCTGGTTTCCAACGGCATCATCATTCCTCTTGGCGCGTGGGCGTCCGAAGTTATGGGGCGCAAGCGCTTCTATATGACCTGCGTGGCGCTCTTCACGGTGAGCTCATTTCTGTGCGGGTTGGCGCCGAGCCTCGGAACGCTGATCTTATTCCGCGTCTTGCAGGGCGCGGGGGGCGGCGGCCTGCAGCCCAGCGAACAGGCGATCCTCGCCGACACCTTTCCACCCGCAAGGCTGGGGATGGCCTTCGCCATCTACGGGATGGCTGTAGTATTGGCGCCCTCGATCGGACCCACGCTCGGCGGCTGGATAACCGATAACTACAGTTGGCGCTGGATCTTCTACATCAACGTGCCGATCGGAATCATGTCCCTGTTCCTTACCAACCATTTCGTCAAGGATCCGGAGTATCTTACAGAGCAATTGGAGCAACAGCGCCGCTCACATCATCGGCCTTACATCGACTACATCGGAATCGGTCTGATCGCGCTCGGCATCGGCTGTCTGCAGGTGGTGCTCGACAAAGGTCAGGAGGACGACTGGTTTGCTTCTCACTTCATCGTCACGCTATCGGTGATCGCGCTCATCTCGTTTGTGGCGCTGGTCATTTGGGAACTCCGGGAGAAGTCGCCGGTGATCGACCTGCGCCTGTTCAAGGATTTCAACTTTGCCATCGCCAGCCTGATGATGTTCGTGCTCGGCGTTTCGATCTACGCGGCAACCGCGCTGATACCGCTATTCGTGCAAACGCTCGCCGGGTATTCCGCCCAGTTAGCAGGTTTAGTGATGTCGCCCGGGGGGTTGGTGATGATACCAACGATGCCGCTGGTCGGCCGCCTTTCGTCGCGGATTCAGGCGCGCTGGCTGGCTGCCATCGGCTTTTTGATCACTGGACTCGCGCTGATGCACATGACCCGGATCGACCTGCAGGCCAACTTCACCACCTACATGCTCGATAACGTCTACGTACGTTTGGGCGTTGCCTTTTTGTTCATCCCGATCAACACGCTCGCGTATCTCGACGTTCCTCCTGGGAAAAACAATCAAATCTCAAGCATGATCAATATGTTCCGTAACATCGGCGCCAGCGTCGGTATCTCGATGGTGTCGACCTTGACGCAGCGACGAGCGCAGATACACCAGGACACCTTCAGCATGCATCTAAGCCCCTTCGATCCAGAGGTGCGCGACCGGCTCTCGGGGCTTACGAATAACCTGTTCCACGCGGGCATGAGCCGCCCCGACGCTCACCATCAGGCCCTGGGTCGCATGTACAATCTGGTGCAAACACAGGCGAGCACTGAGGCTTATCTGGATACGCTCAAGATCCTCGCGATCATCTGCTTCTGCATCCTGCCGCTCATGCTGCTGGTTAAGAAAAACGACCCGCACGCGAAGAAGGCCGCACTGCATTGATTTTCCACAGCCGGCCTTCATTCTCAGATCACGACACGGATGCCGGCGACACCATACTCCGCTGAGGAGATCTCGCCGAGGTGAAGATCCACTAGCCCTGGCGCCATTCCCAATGCCGCCCGAGTTCGTTTCGAATAACGCCGACTTCTTCGCCGATTACGGTCTTTCTTTGTTCGGCTCTTGCCAATGCGGCGGCGGACTGGTCCAGAATTCGGCGCTGTAGTTGGCGATGTTTTCTGCAAATCTGCAATTTCAAATATGCGTCAACTTGACGCTCGCTCAACGCTTCGAGTCGCGCTTTTGCCACTCTCAATGCACCCTTGCTCGAGGACCACGCCCAGCCTTCTCTCGCATCGGCGACGAGCAAGCGATCGATGCGCTCCTGTAGCGTATTCAGGTCGAGTGCCACGAGCCGATGCTCCTCCTCGGCCGATGCTTCTAAAATCCTGCCGGCATACATTGCTTCGTCGGCCAACTGCAGCGCCATCTCCCATTCGAGGCGTTCGTGGTCGGCTCTTCGTTGTGCTTTCTCCAGTTCCTCGAGCCTCGCTGCCAATTTCCGAGTTGAGACTTCTATTCCGGTCTCGTGAGTCAGATACATGACGTGCTCTTGAGTCGTTTCCATCGACCGTCCTCCAGACTTGATTCGATCGCGCCGATCGCAGGGGCGGTTACCTCGTAACTTAGTCCGATCTTCTCCGCAGGATTGCAATTACTCATTCGCCTGACCGAACTTTGTCTTCCTGCTGCTGGCGACGCTCCAGATAAGCATCCTGAATCGCTCCGTAGAGATCGACTGAGTACAGATCCACGTCATCAAACGTGGTCAGATTTTCGGACCGAGCATTGACGGCCTCTACCGCCCTGGCGGCCATTTCATACAGAATGGCGTTGCTCGGGGCCGTGTAAACTACGGGATTCATCGCACCATCGACGACTTTGCCCACGGCGTCACGCACCGTCGAAGGCCCGAGAAGTGGTAGCATCAGATATGGACCCTCCTGGACCCCGTACTTTGCGAGCGTCAGCCCGAAATCATTTGGCTCCTGCTTCAGGCCAAACCACTTGTCCGCGGGATCGAAAAGGCCCGCCACGCCAACCGTGCTGTTTATGCCAAACCGCGCCGTTTCTACGCCGGCCTGCTTGAATTGGCCTTGGAACAGATCATTTGCAAAGCGCGGGATGACGGCGACATTCTCGAAGAACCGGCCCACGCTCGCACGAGCGGGTTGTGGCACGACGTGGGCGTATCCCGTGGCAGTTGGGCGCAATACCCAATCGTCTGCTTTGCGATTAAAAGTCAGCATCGCTTCATTGAAGTGTTCGAAAGGATCGGACGGTTCCTGGAAGTTGGCGATTTGCTCTCCGGATGGATGCTGCGGAGACGACGCGGCATTCAATGAATCTGCGTGCCCCTCGTTCTTAGCCGCTTGCGCTCCAGCCGGTTGTTGTTGCGTTGCGGCACAGGCATCGAGGAGAGATACCATCAGAATCACTAACGCACCCACTGTTAATTTCCGAAGCATAACTACCTCCGACCAGCTTCCTATCGAAGCAGGCCATTAGATTTTGGACACACAACCGCCTCGACGATAAGAACCGAATCGCCAACCCTATCAGTTAGTTCCGGGAGCTGAGGCTATTCGAGCGCCGATCTCGTTAGTCAGCCAAAGGAGAACGCGTGACGCATTTTGTCCTCTCTATATACTCATCACTGGCAAGGGGGGCCGAACGCGAATCGATCGTTTTTCCGTCTGCTACTTTTTCTGCTGCCCGCCTTCTTTCGTGGGCGCCAATCCAACCACCAATGCGTCGATGATTTCGTCCGCGGAGCTGGGTCGCTGTGCGGTAAAGGCCGTCCCCAGCAAACCTGCGGTAAACCCCTCGTAGAAAGCCGTCGCGAGGAGGATCATGCCAATTGCCGCCGCGTCAGCGTCTTCATTGATCCTGCCCATCCGCTGTTCTGCCCGTATGTAGTCGGCCATAAAGGTTTCAGCCTTATTGCTTTTCTCAGGTGATATCGGCCGAGCACCCAGATCACTGAATAGTTCGGGTTCCACCAGTATCAGCGCGATTTTCGGACTGGCGTCTTGAAAGAAGTCGCGCGCCAGCTTCATCAGGAACTTAAGATTGCCCTTGACGGTGCCCTGACCAACGCGTTTGAGAAATGCCTCGGCACTTCCTTTGTAATCGACTAGAGAAACCGGGATCAGAGCTTTAAAAAGCTCCCCGCGGCTCTTGAAGTGCGAATAGATTGCTGCGTCGGAGAGCCCTGCCGCGCGGGCTATTTCCCGGGTAGTCGTCCCGGAGAGGCCTTTGTCGCGGAGCAGCTGCGCAGCCGCGTCCAATATTTTCGTCTTAGTGTCTCGTTCCATCGTCCTTCGGCCATCGTTCATTCGGATGCTTGGTTGTACTAAGCGAACGCTTAGAAGTCAAGAGCGAGCGCTTATTAAAACCTCGAATTCGGCCGTGGCAATATGTTGCTGCCGCTTACCGTTGTCCGCTTCCGGCCGCGAGTCTGTCGCGGTCGGTCGCGGAGGCGGGAACGCTTCTGACCGGCCGCTCCGCCGGCACAGAACGATGGCCCGTCAAGCGACGGATCACGGTGTAGAAGACAGGGGTGAGGAACACGCCGAAAAATGTCACGCCGATCATGCCGAAGAACACGACCGTGCCGAGCGCCTGTCTCATTTCGGCGCCTGCGCCGGTTGCGATGATTAGCGGGATCACGCCGAAGATGAAGGCGAAGCTCGTCATGAGGATCGGCCGCAGGCGCAGACGCGCGGCTTCGATCGCGGCCTCCGCCGCCTTCATGCCACGGTGATGTTCCTGCTGCTGCTTGGCAAATTCGACGATCAGCACGGCGTTCTTCACACTCATACCGGCCAGCACCACGAAACCGATCTGAGTAAAGATGTTGTTGTCCATGTGCCGGGCCCAGACCGCGGCGATGCCGCACAATAGACACATCGGTACGATCAGTATGATCGCGGTCGAGAGGGCGAAGCTTTCGTATTCCGCCGAGTGCGTGAGCCATACAAAAAGGATGCAGAGGGGGAACACCAGGAACGCCAGGCCGCTGGCAGCCTTCTCCTGGAAGGCCAAATCCGTCCATTCGTAACTGTATTGTTTGGGAAGCGCGGTATTCGCGACTTCCTCGAGAGCGGCGATCGCCTGGCCGCTGCTGTAGCCGGGGTTCGAGGCGCCGATGATGTCGGCTGAACTGTATAGATCGTATCTCTGGATCCGGTCCGGACCGACGATATCCTTCAGTTCGGATATAGCGCCTAGCGGAACCATCTGGCCCGCGGCATTGCGCGTCTTTAGCAGAGCCACTTGTGCGGCAGTGGCGCGGAACGGGGCGTCCGCCTGCGCCATCACGTGCCACGTGCGGCCGAGATAGTTGAAATCGTTGATGTAAAAGCCGCCGAGGTAGACCTGCAGCGTCTGGAAGACGTCCGTAACCTGCACTTTCTGCTGTTTGAGTTTGACCCGGTCCACGTCGACGTAAATTTGTGGGACGCTCGCGCGAAACGTGGAGAAGAGCCGGCTCAACTCGGGGCGACTACGGGCGACATCGATCAGATGATGAGTCGCCATTTGAAGCTGCTGGGGCGTCGCGGTGCCGGAGCGGTCTTCAACCTGCATGGTGAACCCGCCGGCGTTCCCGATCCCGTTGACTGCGGGCGGGAGCAACACCACGGCTTGGCCTCCTTCCACCTTGCTAAATTGTTGGCTGAGCCGATTCGAAATGGCGGCCGCGGTCATATCGGTCTTGCCTGCGCGTTCGCTGAACGGCGTGAGATGCACGAATAGCAGGCCGGCCGCAGATGAGTTGGAGCGGGTCAGGATGGAGAACCCGGAAACCGCGAACGCATCCTGAATCCCCCTGGTCTTCAACGCCAGGTCCGAGAGCTGGGTCATCACCGTGTTGGTCCGCTCGATCGACGATGCGTCGGGCATCTGAACGTTAACGATAACGTATCCCTGGTCCTGCGTCGGAATGAAACCAGTAGGCACGATTCTGAACAAACTGTAGGCCAGATAAACCAACCCGAGATAAACCACCAGCGTGGCGCCCGCGTAGCGGACCACATAGTGCAAGGATTTGGTGTACCATCGGTTGCTTAGATCGAAGCTCCGATTGAACAGTCGAAAAAACCAGCCGAGCGCCGAGTCGAGCGTCCTCGTCAGCCAGTCCTGTTTGGCGTTATGGGGCCTGAGCAGCAGCGCGCAAAGCGCCGGACTCAGGGTCAGTGAGTTGAAAGCCGAGAGCAGGGTCGAGAACGCGATCGTCAGCGCGAACTGCTGATAGAACCGGCCACTTATACCCGGAACGAAAGCGACGGGAATGAATACGGCAGAGAGGCCGAAAGCAATGGCGATGACCGCGGGCGTAACCTCGTCCATCGCCCGGAAGGCCGCGTCGCGCGGGTCGAGGCCCTCGTCAAGCCAACGCTGTACGTTCTCGACCACGACGATCGCGTCGTCCACCACGATTCCGATGGCCAGCACCAGCCCGAACAACGACAGCATGTTAAGCGAGAAACCAACCAGCCACATCACGGCGAAGGTGCCGATCAATGACACCGGGATCGCCAGGATTGGCACCAGCGAGGCCCGCCAGCTCTGCAAGAATACGAGCACCACCAGGGCGACCAGACTGACCGCTATGAGGAGCGTCTTGATCAGATCTTTGATGCTTTCCCGGACGAACGGTGTGGTGTCGTGTGCTATGGCGTAATCAATGCCGGGAGGAAAGCGCTTCTTGAGCTCTTTCATCTTGGCGTAGACCACGTTGGCAGTGTCGATCGCATTGGTGCCGGGTAGCTGAAAAACGGCCAGCGCGACGGTGGGATGCCCGTCGTAATCGACGGTAGTGTTGTAGTCGGCGCCGCCCAGCTCAACGCGACCTACGTCTTTGAGCCGCGTGATGCGGGCGTCGCTGCCCGTCTTGAGCACGATGTCGCCGAATTCGGATGGATCGATGAGGCGGCCCTGCGCATTCAGCGTGTACTGGAAAGCCGCGCTCTGCTTGGGGAGCGGCGGCCCGCCGACGACTCCCGCCGCCACTTGGATATTTTGCTCTCTGACTGCGTTGACGACGTCGCCCGCGGTCATGTTTCGCGCCGCGAGTTTGTCGGGATCGAGCCACAGCCGCATCGAATAGTCACGCACACCGAAGATCGTGATGTCGCCCACGCCCCGCAGCCGAGCGATCTGATCCTTGACTTGCAGGGTCACGTAGTTGCTGATGTATAGCGCGTCGTGCGAGCGGTCGGGTGAGAAGAAAGCGACCGCCAGCGTTATGTCCGGCGAAGCCTTCTTCACGATGATCCCCTCCTGCTGCACCTCCGGCGGGAGCTGTGGCTGGGCGATAGCCACCCGGTTTTGCACCTGCACCTGGGCCACGTCGAGATTGGTGCCGACCTTGAACGTCACCGTGAGGTTCAGGTTTCCGGTGTTGGTCGACTGGCTGGACATGTAGAGCATATTCTCCACGCCATTGATCTGTTCTTCGATCGGCGTGGCGACAGTCTTGGCGACGGTTTCGGCGTTGGCGCCGGGGTAGGTAGCGCTGACGGTAACCGTTGGCGGCGCGATCTGCGGGTATTGGGCGATTGGCAACGTGAACATCGCGATCGCGCCCGCGATTATCGCGACAATCGAAATGACGATCGCGAAGACCGGACGGTCGATAAAGAAATGTGCGATCTTCACTGGCGCGCCTTCGAGGAAAGTTGCGAATTCGACTGATAGGCAGTTCGCATCGCGGGCGGCGTCTGCGTGATCGGCGGCCGGGCTGCGATACTCTCCAATGCGCTCAGCGATTCGGTGGGAACTGGAATCTCGTGCGGGTTGACTTTCGCACCGGGCATCGCCGACTGCATTCCGTTGACCACTACCCGCTCACCCGGTTTCAGGCCGTCACTAATCGATCGCAGAGTGCCGAACAGCGCGCCCAACTTGACCGGACGCTGCCGCACGACGTCATTGGCTCCGACGATCAGAAGATAGCGCTCGTCTTGGTCGGTGTTCACCGCCGCATCCGGAATCAGCAGCGCCTGATAACGTCCGCTGGCCGGGATGCGCGTGACCGCAAAGAGCCCTGGCGTAAGTATGGTCGTTGGGTTGGCGAACACGCAGCGGATCTGCTGCGTTCCGGTATTCACGTCCACCTGGTTGTCAACAAAATCGATCATGCCCTGATGCGGAAAGTTGGTTTCATTTTCCAGTTGCAGAAAACAGCCAACGTTTGCTCTCGCAACGTTGCCGGTCCTATCCTTCAGGGCCAGTTCCTGGTAACGCAGCGCCGCGCTTTCGGGAACGTTGATGTAGCAATAGAGCGGATCGATCGAGACAATAGTGGTCAGGGCCGTGGCCTGTCCGGAACCGCCGTTGACCAGGTTACCTACCGTCACATTCATGCGGCTGACGCGGCCGGTGATCGGGGCCCTCACGTCGGTCCATTGCAAATTGAGCCGGGAAGTCTCCAGGGCCGCCGCGGCAGCACTTAGCGATGCGGCAGCTTCCAGGTAAGTGGCCCTGGTAGTGTCATAATCCGCCTGCGCGATCACTTGAGCCCTAACGAGCTGGGTGGAACGCTCGAAGTCAGCCTTCGTTTTGGCCGCCATCGCCTTGGCTTGGGCCACCGCGGCTTTCTTGTTGTCCACGTCGGCCTGGAACGGGCGCGGGTCGATCCTGAACAGCAGGTCGCCCGCGTGGACAATTGCGCCCTCCTGGAAAGGCGCCTCTTCGATAAGTCCGCTGACCCGCGCGTTAACGGTGACCGTTTGAGGGGACGAGAGATATCCGCTGTATTGATCCCAGCGGATCACATCGCGCTGGAGCGGTTGACTGACTGAGACCGTCGGCGGCGGTGGCGCCTGCGGCGCAATGACTCGTTTGCAGCCCGCAACGAGCGCCAGGAGCAATAGAGCGGATGCCGTTACCAATCGAAATCGGTGCAACTGAATGCGATTCATAAAACTGCCAGCGATCGTTTACGACCGTGAGGTATCGATGTTCGATGCCGACCACTGCCGGCCGCGGTATGTGACGGAGAGTGCTTCCTGGCCTTCGATGCCCCGTCGGCCTTTCCGTCAAGCTCCTCGCTGCTTTCGATAGTTGAAGCGAAGAGCCGCTGCCCTATCCATTCCAAGCAGGCACTCCATTTCCGCCGGAACTCGGGATCAAGCGGGCCCATGCAGGTAATCAGCGAGGTGACCTGGGGTAGGGCGAGGGGGAACGCGCGCAACGCCGCGCTAGCGAGCAACAACATCTCCTCGTCGGCGTCGGGAGGTAAGGCTCCGCTAACCTTCGCACGCCGCCAGCGAGCAACCTCGGCCTGGAAGTAGGCTCGCCGCTCCTCTTCCGCAACCAGTTTGCGGTTACTCCGGTCGAGCGCCTCCCACAGCCACATCCGCAGTGCGTCGACATCCTCGCAACTGGTCGCAAACCCCTTGATCAGGCTGCTGGTGAAATCCTCGTCCGGCATCGATTCGATCATGCGTGCGCGGGCGGACAGCTTTTGCGCAAGTACGGCCTTGTAGAGCCCCTCTTTGGAATCGAAGCAATAGAAGATCATGCGCTCGTTGACGCGCGCACGCCGGGCGATCGCGTCAGTTCGCGCGCCGGCATATCCGCTGGCCGCGAATTCCTTCTCTGCTGCGGCCATAATCCGTTGGCGGGTGCGACTCAAATCGCGCTGCTGTGGCATTGCCGTATGGTCCCCATTTATGTAGATGCTTAATTATATTAAGCAGCCACTTAATCATGCAAGGACCGCGCTCGACACTCTTCGCCGCAAGCGCTTGGAAATTCCGCCCTCTCGATGCCCGTCGAGTCGCGAAAAGCGAATAGGTCGCGAAATGCGATTACTTCAAGTATGAGCTGACGGTTCGCGGTCCGGTCGGGTTTTCGGGGTAGGCGAGGGCCGCTTTCGGACGCGTGAGTTCGAGAACGAGAACAACGGCGGCAAGGCGCCAGTAGCGGCTGCCAACGTAACTCTGAGATCTATAAATTAGAGCCGAGGAGGAATATCGAAAATTTGGTCAGCCGAACTTGGCGCTCGGCCGTCGCAATTGGAGGCTAATCAACAGTGCGTTTTGCGCTAGCGCCGCGCTCATCGATGGCCGCCGCCGCCGCCGTGGCCACCGCCTCCCATATGCCCCCCGCCAAAGCCGCCGCCGTGGCCACCGCTAAAGCCGCCCGTGTGCCCGCCGCCGAATCTGCCTGGATGGCCGAAAGCGTGATGGTCCTCCCAGGAATGGTGGTAGGCGAAATCCGGCCGGTACCCTCGAGCATAGATCGGCCATCCATAGGAGTAGGGAGCATAGCCATAGCCTCGATCGCCGTAGTAGCCATAGCTCGGTTCGCCACATCCGCTCGCCGCGAAGCAGAGCAGGCCCAGTATCAGCGCTAGTTTCAACAGGTGTCGCATGATAGCGACCCTCCTCAGATGGACGATTGTGAATGACTACGGAGCTCCCCAGGCGGGTTTGCCGCTTTCGTGGTAGAAGGCCAAGCCAGGAGTATTAGCCGCGGGAACATCAAGACTGGTGCGCAATTTGCCGTTGGCATCGTACAGTCCCAGGCCGGGCGTCCCAGTCGGGCCGAGAGCGAATGTCGCGCGCAATTTGCCTTGAGGATCGTAAAAATCCAGGCCGGGCGAGCCGTTCGGGGCGACATCCAAGGTAATCCTGGTCTGGCCTTTGCCGTCGTCGAGATTCAATCCGACCGCGCCATCGGGGGTAATACCCATCGCACCCCGCACCTTGCCGTCAGGACCGAGCAGCACGAACTGCTCGGCTTCCAGGCTTTTGGGTTGCCGTGTTCCTGTCTGCCCCATCAAGACCAGCGCACCAGTCATGAGGAGCAGCGCGCCCGTAACCGATCCCAGCCTTCGGTTGGTGCGTTGAAGGTCGGCCTGTTTGCGTTCCAGGCATTTAAGGCGCTCGCTCAGTTCTCCTGAAGATTGCTCCATGTTCATCATCCGTTCATCATCCGGCCATTGTGCGACCATTGTGGAAATTGGGGTCGACTCAATTCAAAATATGACCCGGTTTCTTTCAACCTTTCAGGCGTGAAAAGTGGCAGCACAAACGTGCGATCCTCTTTTTTCTCGTCGCCTGCGCGCTCGCAGAGGATCGCGGGGAAACCCACAGCGCTAACGCTCGACGCGGCGTGGAATCGTTCCATAGCATTAGCTACCGTGAAAAATCTGCGCACGAACCGTGCACCGTCTTCTCGCGCCTGTGACTCGTGAAATGCTCTAGTGTCTTCTGAGCGCGGCTGTCGATGAACGCAGATTGAAAAGAACTCCAAAAAGCTTGAAAAGAACCTCAAACAAGGAGGAGCGACATGATAATTGGACGGAAATGGCTCTATGCGGCGATGGCGTTGACAGGCGGTTTCCTTGGCGGTATCGCAGCGATGGAATTCTCCCCGGGGGTAGCCATCGCGGCGCGTCAAACCCGCATGTTACGCGCGGAGCAGTTCGAACTCGTCGATCACAGCGGTAGCAAGCGAGCCGTCCTCAAAGTGACGGAGCGCGGAACGGCGGACCTGATGATGCTCGACGGAAGCGGCCGCGATCGGGCCGAATTTCGCGCCGCTCAAGATGGCGGAGCTTCGATGGGCTTCTTTGACGAGCACGGGTTGCGCCGCGTGCTTATCGGCGAGGCCAGCCAAGGCCGCAATGGGGTAGCCATTTACAGCAGCAACGGTAGTCAACTCGCCAGTCTGACGGCGACGTCGGACAACCAGGTGAACTTGACACTCTACGATCCGAACACGGGGCGCGCCCGTGTGGGACTCGGGGTGGCCGCAAACGGCTCTCCCGCGCTGGTTCTTTTCGACCAAAGTGGGAAGGATCGCGCGGAATTGAACATCAATTCCAAGGGCAAACCCGGTCTGGCTCTCGCCGATGAAAACGGTAAGACGATGGCGGGTCTGCCGGCCGAAACTACAGGACAGGCGCAACAATAATAATTCAAAGAGGAAACGACCTCGGGACCGGCTCGAACGGTCAGTTCGAGCGTTAGCCGCCGATGGTTTCAAATGAGGTGTGACCAAAGAGGAACCGAATGAAAACATCACCCATGAAAACAGTCGTATGCGCGTTGGTCGTGGTCACGGCGCTGGCGGTGACTGGATGCTCAGGCCAGCCGCTCTCGACGCGCGAAAAGGGCACCGGCATCGGCGCGCTGATCGGAGCGGGGACCGGTGCGATAATTGGCGCGGCGGTCGGCTCGCCCGGAGCGGGCGCCGCGATCGGGGGTGCACTCGGTGCGGGCGGGGGTTTCCTGGTCGGAAACGAAATGCAGAACCAGGAAGCCAGCCAGCATCAGACGCAATCTCAAATCAACTCGCAGCAACAGGAAATCGAGCAACAGCGCCGTCAAATCGAACAGCTCAAACAGCAGCAGCAGACGGAATAGTCAATCGGTGCGGAGACTCCGCAGCCGCTGCTGCCGTCAGTTGCCTCTCGCTTGACTGCATATTTCGCTGCGCATCGAGTCGAATGCTTAGTAGCGAGGATAAAAATATCATGAAAATCGGGGTCATCGGCGCGGGCGCGGTCGGGACGGCCTGCGCCTTCGCAGTCGTGATGCGTGGCTGCGCCAGCGAACTTGTATTGCTTGACCGTGACCGCAAACGCGCGCGCGGAGTGGTCACCGATCTCCAATATGGCGCCGCTTTATCGCCCGCTGTCACGTTAATCGAAGGTGACTACTCAGATTTGACCGGCGCGGACCTGGTTATGATTACTGCCGGCGTCAATGAACGTGCTGGCGGTGCCACCGATCGCAGCGATCCGAGCGGCCGATTGCGGCTGCTGGATGCCAATGCCGCCGTTTGTCGCGAGGTCGTGCCGCGTCTCGTCGAGGTTGCACCAGAGGCGATAATCCTCGTAGTGACGGATCCGCCTGATCCGCTGGCAGATCTGGCTCGTCAGTTGGCCGGGCATGACCGGGTGCTTAGCACCGGCACTTACCTGGACAGCCTGCGTTTCCAATTTCATCTGGCCAAACGCCTCCAAGTCAGTTCTGGCTCGGTGGAGGCTCTGGTGATCGGCGAGCACGGAACGTCAGAGGTTTTCCTGTGGTCCGGAGCGCGCGTCGGCGGGATGCCGGCTGACCAGGCGATTGCCAGCCAGAGCGGCGACTTTGGCGACGTGCGGCAAGCAGTGGAGCAGGAAGTGCGTTATGCCAACATCACTATCATCGAGGGAATCGGAGCCAGTCAGTTGGGAATCGGGATGGTCTCGGCGCGCATTGCGGAGATCGTGTCACGTGACGAGCGGGCGGTAGTCCCGATTGGCGTGTTCAATCGCAAGTTCGGGGTGACGCTCTCGATGCCGGGAATTTTAGGCCGCAATGGTGTCAGCCGGATTCTGGAACCCGCGATGACCCACGAAGAGTTCCAAGGATTACAGCGGAGCGCCGACACGCTCAAAGCCGCAGGCAGGCGGATCGGCGCACTGGCCAACGGCTAACCGAGAAGAGCTTGGGTCAACTCGATGTGCCGGGGCATTCCGATATGTGTGTAAGCCTCCAGCGCTTCGCTGAGTAGCATTTGCGCTTTTTCGCGATCACCTGCGGCGGCGCGATCCTTCAGCATCATCGCATGGAACCGGCGTATCTCGGTTTGTTCGAGACGGTAGGGAAAGGATCCGGCCTGCTGCATTGCCATCTGAAAATGCTCTTCAGCGGCGTCCCACTGACGAGCCGCCGCGGCGGCGACACCCGCAATCGTATGCGTCATGCGGAAAATCGGCCAAAGCACTACCGCTCCAGTGCCAATCAACTCACGTGCAAGTGGGTAAAGCTGTGCAGCTTGCGATTGCTCGCCTAGCATGACAAGGCCCTCAATCACCAGCGCGAGCATCCACCACGAACCTCTGATGTTTTGTCGGCCGCGAACGGCGAGCAGCGCGCGATTTTCCTGAAGGATTGCCATTGCGCTAGCGCGATCGCCTGCATAGGCCATCTGGCGAAACAGCGTTCCCTCGGGGAGTCCATGAATTGAGCTCGTCCTGGGATCGGCGCGTGAGGCGACTTGGGCATGCGACAGAGCACCTGCCCAGTTTCCACGAACATAGTCTACCAGACTTAGTTGTAAGTCGGAGAGAACTTCCCAGAAGGGAGCCCACACCTTTTGGTCAAGTTTCGAAACTTGCTGAAAGTCAGTTTCGAGTTTGGCGACGTCGGGCTCTTTACCAAATTCGGCCCATGCTCGCGTGCTGAGGCAGAACGCGACCGCGTAAGATTGTCCGATCTTCTTCGCCAGCGGTTCAAGCTCGTCCGCGATTCTCAGCGCCTCTTCCAAGCGTCCAAGACATAGTAATGCCTGAAGCAGAATTCGCAACTGTTGGGCGTGCTGCCACAGAGGCGTTCCCGATCCACCTAATTGTTCGCTGAGAAAGCCGTCTTCAGCAGTCTCTTTCAACCGAAAGAAGTTTAAATTTACTAACGATCGCGCACCGAGTACTCTCGCCTCGAGCCCTTGATCGGAGAGCTGGGAAGCAATGTTCAACGCCTCCCGCAGCGCCTCGTTGGCCGGGTTGTAGCCGGTGGCGGCTGCGGCGAGGGCGTGGCCCAAGGAAGCGAGAAGATGCCCCCGGTTAGCGCTGACATCAGCCTCAAGGTAGGCGAGCCCGCGATGGGCTGTCTGGGCTGCTTCCTGGAAGTTGCCAGCCGAGATAAAGGCATCAGTCAATTCGGTAAAGCTTTTCCCGACCATATCTCGTTCGCCGAGATTGACGTAAATGTCAAGAGCTTCACGGAGATTGGCAAACACCGCGCCCCACCGCTCAAGACCTTGCTCGGCCATCGCAAGGTTCGCCAACAAGGCAGCCCTTTGTCCTGAGTCAACCGCGCCTTTATGCGACAGGGCAGACTGGAAACTGCGCCGCGCTTCCTCAAATGCTGCTGCCTCAAGCGCGCCCTTGCCTGCCAGAGTCAGATAACGGACCAGTTTTTGTTGGTCAACGAACGATCCTGCCTTGAGAAGATGATCGGTTATCTCCCCGGCGCGCTCTTTAACGGCATCAGGATTGAGCCGCTCGATCGCTTCGGCGATCCTCGCATGCAGGAGCTGTCGGCGTGGGGCCGAGATGCCGGCAAGCAACGTCTGTCGCACAAGTTCATGTCTAAAGATAAACGGCCTCTCCGGCCCCTCGGAGCTTGGGACGATTAGCCCCATTTGCTGCGCCTTCTCGATGACCGTAAAGAGTTCGTCAACGTCGATTTGGCTTGCCGCAGTCAGAAGTTGAAAGCTGAAACTGCGCCCGATCACCGCGGCAGCAACCAGTGCACGCCTTTCATTCTCGTCCAGCCGCTGCAGACGGCGGCTGATGATCAACCGCACGTTTTCCGGAACGTCGGTTTCGTCGAGTTTGAGCTCAGCGCGGAATTGACCGGCCGCGTCGAAGAGTTTCCCCTCTTCAACCAGATGCCGGTACACCTCCTCGACGAAGAACGGATATCCCTGGCTCTCCTCAAAGATGGCGCTCAGCAGACTCTCAGGAGCCTCGCGCCGGCTTAGCCCATGTAACATCTGCCCGACGGCATCTTTGGATAGACCGCCCAGCTTTTGCGGACGGACACCTATCCGAATCAGCTCTTCCAGAGTTCGGACCAATGCCGGATTGGTATCCGAATAATCGCTGCGATAGGTCCCGACAATTACAGCCGGGAGCTTGGCAATGCGATTGGCTATATAAATCAAAAGCGCCAGCGTCGATTCGTCGGCCCAATGAAGATCTTCAAGCACAAGTAACTGCGGACGTAATCGAGCCGCACGGGCCAGCGCCTCTGAAACGCTCTGCAAAAGATAGCCGCGCTGCTGCGCAGGCGGCAGTTCCAGCGGTTGCGGAAGATCAGGAAAGACTCGCCGAAGACTTGGAGCGATCTGGGCCAGTTCAGCCAAAGTGTCCCCCATACGTCGACGGTAATCATCCAGGCTCGCCGCCCGCGCAATATTGTTTTCGATGATCTCGACGATCGGGAGGTAGGGAAAAGGCTCGTCTCTTTCGTAGCAGTGCCCGACGGAGCATCGGAAGCCGACGCTCGACGCATACTCCGCCATCTCCATGGCCAGGCGCGTCTTCCCCACCCCGGGTCCATCCCAGAGCATGACGACCGAACCGTGGCCGGTCAGTGCGCGATCGATGGTCGCGCGAATCGTGCTACCTTCAGTTTCTCGCCCAACGAATGCGGTTCGTTCGGCGAGCGAGAACGGCGAAACATCCAGCATCACCGACGCAGCCTGCCGATGATCGGTACGTGCTGGAGCGGGATCGCCGCTTGAGCCTGGAGCCGGATCGCCACTTGAGCTTGGCTGTTGGTCTGTTGGCTCGATGGTTGTGTCCGAATACGTGGTTGCGAATTCCCACGCGATCAGAAAATTGGGGTCCGGCTGATAGGAGCAGAAGTTGCCCGTCCTGATGTATCGCGAGAAGATTTCCCCCAGCGCGGCATCACTCTGCCCGATCCTTTCCACCACCGCCTTGATGGTCTTGGTGATGCTCTGCCGGGCTCGTTCCGAAGCCGACGCCGCCCGCCGATTACGTCCACCCAGTCCCACGGCGCGCGAGAGTTCCCGCGTCAGTGCGTCGATCTCCTCTTCCGCCTGCTCGGCGTGGTCGAACCTTCCCAGCTCCTTGGCTTCCTCCAACTCTTCGCGCAACTCGGAAAGCCGCCGTCTGTAAGCGACTTTGGCTTGCTCGTCGAGCATCTCGCCCGCGTCACCCAGGTTGGTGACATGGATCCCTGCCTTTTCGAGATCTTCAGTTCCTCGAGGCAAGCCCTGCGCCGATTTACCGATTTCGTCGTCCTCGCGCTGGCTGGCGATTCCGCCCACCAGATCGAGCACGTGGAATTCAACGCCGGGATAACGCAGCAAATGGACGAGGTACCCCAGTCCCTTTGTATCCTTTAGACGAAAAGTTTTGCCGCCATAGCCGACAGTCCAAAATTCACCCTCTTTGCGAAAGATCCCATTTTCTGACGAACGGGAACCGGTCGCCCCAGGGCCGGAACTGGCCGCGGAAGGGGTAGCGTTCCGAGTCTCACGTGGCATCGGAATTTCCTTAGGCCGGTCTGAGTAGATTCGGCCCAATTCAGGAGAATTTCGGTTTCGTCCGAGCTTACGCCTGCGACAATCGAGCGCACAACCTTGGGTCGTGTCCACCAGATGGTCCGCCTCGTCGATGATCCCGGATGAAAACTCCTGCCATCCGGACTACGACAAAACCGATCGTGTGAGCTTTTATGCGGCGGCGAGTTGATCGAGAAGAGCTTGGGTCAACTCGATATGTCGGGGCATTCCTATCCGCGCGTAACTGTCGAGCGCCTCACCTAGTAGGCTTTGCGCTTTCTCGCGATCACCTGGGGCGGCGCGATCCATCAGCATCATCGCGTGGAAGCGGTGTATCTCGGACTGTTCGAGACGTTGAGGAAAGGCTTCGGCGTACTGCATCGCGATCCCAAAATGGTCTTCGGCAGCTCGAAACTGACGTGCGGCGGCCGCGGCGACACCGGCGATCGTATGAGTGAGGCGGAAGATTGGCCATAGCGCCACCGCTCCGGTGTCTAGCAACTCACCAACGAGTGGATAAAGCTCTCCAGCTTGCGACTGCTCGCCGAGCATGACGAGACCTTCAATCACCGGGGCGAGCATCAGCCATGAGCCCCTGGTGTTCGGTTGACCGCTAACCGGCAGCCACGTGCGTTTTTCATCGAGGATTGCGAACGCGCCCTTGCGATCGCCCGCGTAGGCCATCTGTCGAAAGAGCGTTCCAATGCCAATTCCCTCGATAGAGCTGCCCGGTTCCGGGCGGCACGCAGCTTGAGCATGGGACAGAGCGCTTGCCCAGTTTCCGCGAAAGAATGCTGCCAGACTTAGTTGTACCTCAAAGAGGGCTTGCCAATACGCAAACCTTGCAGTCTGTCCCGATGTAGGTGCCTGGTGGATGTCGCTCTCGAGTTTGGCCAGGTCGGGGGCTCTACCAAACTCCGCCCAGGCTCGCGAACTGAGAGAGAGTGCGACCGAGTACGATTGGCCGATCCTCCTTGCCAGCGGTTCCAATATGCCCGTGATGCTCGCCGCTTCGTCCAGGCGTCCGAGATAGAGCAGCGACTGATGCAGAATTCGCAATTGCAGGGCGCGCTGCCACGGAGAAGCTTCTGCGTTGGCCGATTGCTCGCTGCGCAAGCCATCTGCGGCTGCCTCTTTCAAGCGAAAGAAGTGGAAATTAACTATGGACCGTGCACCGAGCAATCTGCCTACAAGCTTGGAATCCGAGAGCTGTGAGGCAATGCTCAACGCTTCGCGAAGCGCCTCGTTCGCCGGCTGATACTCCCCGGCGGCGGCACGGGCCTGCCCGAAAATGGCGAGAAGACGGGCCCGATGAACGCTAACGTCTGCCGAAAGGTAAACGAGTCCGCGAAGAGCGGTTTCGGATGCTTCCCGGAAGCGGCCAGTCGAACCACACGCGTCGGCCAAATCAGTAAAACCCCTGCCGATCATCTCTCGATCGCCGGCGCTGGTGTGAATTTCGAGCGCTTCGGTCAGGTGATCGATTGCGACGTCCCACTGTTCGAGACCTCGCTCGGCCGTCGCAAGGCTCGCTAACAAGTCAGCCCTTTTGATTGGGTCATTGGCGCCCAGGTACGACAGTGCCGACTGGAAATTGGCTCGTGCTTCCTCAAACGCCGCAGCCTCGAGTGCGTTCTTGCCTGCAAGCGTCAAATAGGCGACCAGTCTACGAGAGTCACCGAACGATCCCGCTTTGCGGAGATGGTCAGCGATGTCGCCGGCGCGCTCGCTGACGCTATCGGGATGAAGCCGCTCGATCGCGTCGGCGACGCTGGCATGCAGTTGCTGTCGGCGCAGCGCCGAGATACCGGCAAGTAGTGTCTGACGCACAAGTTCATGGCCGAACGTGAACGGCCTCTCCGGCCCCTCGGAGCTCGAGACGATTATTCCCATCTGCTGCGCCTTCTCGATGACGGTGAAAAGTTCGTCGACGTCGATCAGGCTGATCCCGGTCAGAAGTTGAAAGCTGAAGCTGCGTCCGATCACTGCGGCGGCTGCCAGCCCCCGCTTTTCATTCTCGTCGAGCCGCTCCAGGCGGCGACCGATAATCAACCGCACATTTTCCGGAACGTCGGTCTCGTCGATCGTGACGTCAGTGCGGAATTGGCCGGCCGCATCAAAGACTTTCCCGTCCTCGAGCAGATGCCGGTACAGCTCCTCGACAAAGAATGGATTCCCCTGGCTTTCCTCGAAGATCAGGCTCACCAGACTTTCCGGAGGCTGGCGCTCGCTTAGGCCATTCAGCATTTGCGCGATCGCGTCCTTTGACAGGCCGCCGAGCTTTAGCGGACGGATACCCATCCGAATCAGCTCTTCCAAAGTTCTAACCAGCGCCGGATTGTTATCCGCATATCCGTCGCGATAGGTCCCGACAATCACAATTGGAAGTTGGGCAATGCGATTCGCCAGATGGTACAAAAGAGCTAGCGTGGATTCGTCGGCCCAATGAAGATCCTCAAGTATGTACAAGTACGAACGTGTTCGCGCCGCGCGCTCAAACGCTTCCAGAACGCTTTGGAAAAGATGGCGGCGCCTCTGCGCTGGCGGCAGGTCCAGTGGCTGTGGAATGTCGGAAAAGACTCGTCTAAGACGCGGCGCGAGCTGGGCCAGTTCAGCCGCATTGTCTCCCATCTGCCGACGGAAGTCATCGAGACTCGGCGCCTGCGCCAGATTGCTTTCAATGATCTCGACGAACGGAAGATGGGGATAGGGTTCTTCTCTTTCATAGCAATGGCCGACGAGGCTTCTGAAGCCAACGCGCGACGCGTACTCCGCCATCTCCATCGCTAACCGGGTCTTGCCGACGCCGGGTCCGCCCCCCAACATCACTAACGTGCCGTGGCCGCTCAGTGCGCGATCGATAATTGCGCGAATTGCGCCACGTTCGGTTTCCCGCCCCACAAAAGCGGTTCGTTCCGCCAGCTGAAACGGTGAAACATCCAACACCACCGGCGCAGCCTCCCGATAGTCGGCCCGCGCTGGAACGGGATCGCCACTAGAGGTTGGCTGCCCGGCTGACTCGAGAGTCGTATGTGAGTCCGTAGCCGCGAATTCCCACGCAATCAGGAAATTGGGGTCCGGCTGATAGGAGCAGAAGGTGCCCGTCTTGATGCATCGCGAGAAAAGGTCCCCCAGCGCGGCATCGCTCTGCCCGATCCTTTCCACCACCGCCTTGATGGTTTTGGTGATGCTCTGCCGGGCTCGTTCCGAAGCCGACGCCGCCCGCCGATTACGTCCACCGAGTCCCACGGCGCGCGAGAGTTCCCGCGTCAGTGCGTCGATCTCCTCTTCCGCCTGCTCGGCGCGGTCGACTCTTCCCAGCTCCTTTGCTTCCTCCAACTCTTCGCGCAACTCGGAAAGGCGTCGCCTATAAGCGGCCTTGGCTTGCTCGTCGAGCATCTCGCCCGCGTCGCCCAGGCCGGTGACATGGATCCCTGCCTTTTCGAGCTCTTCAGGTCCCCGAGGCAAGTTTTGTACAGATTGACCGGTTTCGCCGTCCTCGCGATGGCTGCCAATTCCGCCCACCAAATCGAGCACGTGGAATTCAACGCCGGGATGATGCAGCAGATGGGCGAGGTACCCGAGCCCTTTGGTGTCCTTTAGACGAAAAGAATTCCCGCCGCAGCCGACGGTCCAATACTCGCCCTCTCTGCGGAATTCGCCCTTTTGCGAGGAACGGGTGCTCGACCGCGGGTCGCCTCTACCAGTCGACCTGGCAGTCGAGTCGGTAGCCGAGCTAGCAGTCGAGCCCGGCAGAGCGCTCCGTGTCTCAGGTGCCATCTCTGAATCTCTCAGGCCGTTTCGGCCCGACCTCTGGTGGTCCGGTTCCTGAAAATCTTACCACCTGCCGCAACCCAGCACACCCACCGGGGCCACGCGCGAAAGTTGTGACGAGAATTTTCACGCTTATGAATTGTCACTAATCAAGCGCAACCGAACTGAGGAGGGACGCTTGGCGCCGCTAGCATCGGAGCCGAGAGAAAGAAGCCATGGAGGCTTTCAAGACTACTTTGATCGCATCTATCGGGGCCTTCCTGGTCGGGGCTGCATCTGCCGCGACTGGATTGGCGCTCAACACGAAGGTCGCAAATTCGGATTTCGCTCTCAAATCCGGCAGACAGCGGATCGCCCGCGTCGGTCTTCCCGTGACTCCTGTCGAACGAACACACGGCGATCCTGTCACAGCGGGGTACTCCCCGTTGGGAATCGCGAACATTAACGGAAGACGCGTCGCGGTTTACGCCTTCCTCAACGGCGCAAAGATCAACGATGCGCCCGGTCGCGGCGAAGGCTTCGCCGACGTATTCGACCGCGCCGGCCGTCTGATACGGCGCTTTAACTTCAAAGAGAACCTCAACTCGCCGCCACAAATCACGGAATACGTCTTCATCCCCGCGCGCTGAACGAAATTGTCGGCGGACACCGTTCGCCGATTCGTTGAAGTGCAAAAATTTCGGCCCCATCGGGCGCGCTGCCGATGCTTATCCCCACCCGGCCGTAAATCCCGCGTAACGCTTCCGTTGTGCGGTCATTTGTCACGCCTGCTCTAGCGGAGGGACCACGAGAGCGTGTGCTTTGACGACGCCAGACGAATGTACGCGCGCGCCGTCTATCGAAGCCGGTATGTGGACATACCGATGCGCGTTCTCACGATAACAACAGCCTTTGTGTTCACTGCGGCCATTTCTGGTTGCGCGGTGGGTCCGGATTTCCATCCTGTCGCTGCCCCGGCCGTCCGCGGTTACACGCCAGAGCCTCTGCATTCGCGTACTGCTTCGGCGGATGTGATTGGCGGGGCGCCACAAACGCTCCGGCCCGGCGGCGACATACCCGGACAGTGGTGGACGCTCTTTCATTCCTCACAGCTTAACCGGCTGATTGAGCAAGCGTTGAAAGCCAATCCTAGTCTCCAAGCGGCGCAGGCAGCGTTACGCGAAGCGGATGAAAACGTCGGGGCGCAGGAAGGTTACCTATACCCTAGCATCGTCGGCGGCGTGTCGGGGCTACGTGAGCGTCGACTTAGATACGTTCGCGGCGATCCTGCCGGCATCGGCTCGCCGTACACCCTTATGAATGTCGGCGTGAATGTGTCGTATACCCTCGATGTCTTCGGCGGTATTCGCCGGCAAGTGGAGGCGTACAAAGCACAGTCAGAGTACCAGCGCTATCAGTTGGAGGCGGCCTACCTCACCCTGACGGCTAATGTGGTTACGGCAGCGGTTCAAGAGGCCTCGCTACGCGGCCAGATCGCCGCGACGCTTGAGTTGATCAAGGATGAGCGCGATCAACTCGTTATCGTGCGAAACGAATTCCAGTTGGGCGGCGCATCTGAGGCCGATATATTTGCACAGAACACGCTGTTGACGCAGACCGAAGCAACGCTGCCGCCACTTAGAAAGCAATTGGAGATTGAGCGCGATCTGCTCAGAGCGCTCACTGGTCACTTTCCTGATCAGGACATCGGCGAAAATTTCGATCTTTCAACTCTGGACCTGCCCGCGAATCTACCGCTAAGCCTGCCCTCGCAGCTCGTTGAACAGCGGCCAGACGTTCGCGAGTACGAAGGGCTCCTGCACCAGGCGAGCGCCGAGATTGGCGTGGCCACGGCAAATATGCTGCCGCAGTTTACGATAAGCGGCGGACTCGGCACCTTTGCGGGAGCCGGGATGAATCCAGGCGCACTCGCATTCAGCGTCCTGGCAGGGGTCGCCCAGCCAATCTTCGAGGGCGGCACCTTGTTGCATCGCAGACGTGCGGCGATCGCGGCTTACGATCAGGCGCTTGCGGAGTATCGTTACACGGTCCTGGTGGCGTTCCAGAACGTCGCGGACTCGTTGCGTGCACTCCAAGCGGACGCCGATTTTGTCAAGGCACAGGCGGCCGCGGAGCACTCCGCCTCGGAGAGTTTCCGCGTAGCACGCGAGCAGTATCAGGCGGGGTACATTGCGTACCCGTCGCTGCTGGCTGCCGAATATGCCTATCAGCAGACGCTACTTGCCTTGGTGCAGGCCGAGGCCAGCCGCTACGCGGACACAGCAGCGCTGTTTCAAGCGCTGGGCGGCGGCTGGTGGAACCGATCGGATGTCATCGCGGCGAATTCCACCGATACGACGCCCGCCCAAACGGACACGGCAACGAAACCTTCTCTATCACAAAGACTGGAGGGGATGCTGCCATGATGTGGCTCGTTCGCCTCGCACTGCGCCGCCCGCTGTCGGTATCGGTAATGGCCCTGCTGATGCTCGTGCTCGGCACCTTGTCTTTTGCCTACATGAATATCGATATCTTCCCGGCGATCAATCTGCCTGTGGTGATGATGGTCTGGAATTATCCCGGCCTGTCTCCGTTCGATATGGAGCGGCGCGTGGTGACAATCAGCGAGCGCGCCCTCTCCACGACGGTCAACGCGATCGAACATCTCGAATCGGAATCGATCCAGGGGATCGGTATCGTCAAGATTTATTTTCAGCCCGGTTCCGATCTAGGCGCCTCGATGGCGCAGGTCAGTGCAGTGGCCGAAACCATCCTTCATCAGATGCCGCGGTCAACCGAACCGCCGCAGATCATCTACTACAACGCCGCAGACGTGCCCGTCGCTCAGCTCAACGTGTACAGCGATACTCTTTCAGGACAGCAACTCTACGACTACGGCTTCAATTTCATCCGTCTCCAGCTCTTCACGATTCCCGGATTTTCCAGCCCGGAGCCGCTCGGCGGCGTCGAGCGCACGGTGATGGTGAACCTGAATTCGGCAGCCTTGTACGGCAACCGATTATCGGCTGAGGACATCGGTAACGCGCTTTCTTTGACCAATCCGGTGATTCCCTCGGGCACGGTCCGCATCGGTGGACATACCTACAATGTTGACATCAACATGAGTCCGCAGACGGTACCCGAATTCAATCAGTTACCGGTGAAAGTCGCTAATGGCACGCCGGTCTTACTTGGGCACGTCGCGCCGGTCAGCGATACCCACCAGCCCCAGGAAAACGTCGTACGAATCAACGGGCGTGATGCCACATATCTGCTCGTGATCAAGCAGGCCGCCGCCTCGACGCTGACCGTTGTCGATGCGGTCAAAGCCAGAATTCCCGGTATCCTGGCGGTCGCGCCCAAAGGACTGAAGACGGAACTCGCGTTCGATCAGTCGGTGTTCGTGCGAGCGGCTTTGTGGGATGTGCTCCAGGAAGGGGTGACCGCGGCCATCCTGGTGGCGCTGATGGTGCTGGTCTTCGTGGGCTCGGCGCGCAGCATGCTGATCGTGATCACGTCAATTCCGCTATCCATTCTCACTTCGATTATCGTGCTGAACCTCTTCGGGCAGACGATCAACACGATGACACTTGGCGGACTTGCCCTTGCAGTGGGCATGCTGGTTGATGACGCGACTGTGGAAGTCGAAAACATTCATCGTAATCACACTCCGGGCAAGTCCTTGATTGTTGCGATTCTGGAAGGCGCCTCGCAGATCGCTACACCCACGCTGGTCGGCACGCTTTCGATTTGCGTCGTATTTTTTCCAGTCGTGTTGCTCAGGGGAGTGGCACGCTATCTTTTTCCGCCGCTGGCCCTTGCCGTCGTGGCCGCGATGCTGACCTCATACCTGCTGTCGAGAATGTTAGTACCAGCAATGGCCCACTATCTGCTGCCCGAGTTCGCCGACGCCGCTCCGCCCTCCGGCCGTGGTGGCAGGCTCCTCCATCGATTCGAACAGGGTTTCGATCGTGTCAGAGAAGCCTACGGCCGGGCGCTTGCGGGCTTCATCGCGCATCGCCGGCTGGCCTTGATCGGCGTGGCTGTGATGATCGCAGGTTCTCTACCCTTGATGTGGGTTGTGGGCCAGGACTTCTTCCCTAGCGTCGATTCCGGACTTATGCGGCTTCACGTCCGCGCACCAACCGGGACCCGTATTGAGGCGACCGAATGGCTAATCAACCAGATCGATCTCGACATCCGGCGCGTAATTCCTGCCAGCGAGCTCCAGAGCATCAGCGACAACATCGGAGTCCCCCAGTCCTTCGTTCTTGCCTATTACCCAACCGACAGTATTGGCGAGCAGGACGCGGACGTAATGATAGAGCTTGCGCCGACACATCGGCCGACTGCTGACTACGAAGCGGCGCTTCGGCTTAGACTCGCACGCGACTTCCCTGGCGTGGAAACGTATTTTCAGCCCGCCGACATTATAAGTCAGGTGTTAAGTTTCGGCCTACCCGCTCCAATCGACGCCCAAGTCTCGGGGCCAAACCTCACCTCCGACTATGTTCTGGCGAGCCGATTGCAGTCGGCAATGCAGCGGATTCCAGGAATTGTCGATCTCCGGATTGCCGAGCCGCTAAATTACCCATCTTTCAAAGTGGATGTCGATCGTGCAAAAGCTTTGGAACTGGGTATCACTGAGTCGGATGTGGCCTCAAGTCTGTTGACCTCACTAAGCGGTAATTCCTTGCTGGCGCCGAGTTTCTGGGTAGATCCGAAAACAGGAGTTAACTATCAGGTAATCGCTCAGACGCCATACCACGAACTCAACTCAATAGATGCTATTGCGAACACGGCGCTGAGTACTCCGACCAATATGCCGGCAGGTGGCCGTCCGGAGCTTGTCGGCAGCGTGGCCAAAATCTATCGGTCGGCCGACCCTGCCGTGATCGACCACTACACCGTGCAGCGAGTCATGGACGTTAACGCCAGCGTAGCCGGACGTGACTTGGGCAGTACAACCTCGGACGTGCAAAAGGCGATCAGCTCTCTTGGCAAATTGCCTGCCAACCAGAAAATCATGATTCGTGGCGAGAGTCAGGCGATGCGGGAATCCTTCATCACGCTTGCCGCAGGGCTGGTGCTGGCGATTGTGCTGGTCTACCTCCTGATGGTCGCCAATTTTCAGTCCTGGTTAGAGCCCTTTATCATTACGATGGCGATACCTGGAGCGCTCGCGGGAGTGCTGTGGATGCTTATAGTGACCGGCACCACGATCAACGTCGAATCGCTGATGGGCACCATCATGGCCGTCGGTGTGGGCGTATCGAATGGCAACCTGTTGATCACGTTCGCCAACGAGCTGCGCGAAGAAGGCAGAGATCCCGTTGGCGCCGCAATCGAAGCGGGCCGTATCCGCTTCCGTCCGATTATTATGACCGCACTGGCTATGATTCTAGGCATGCTGCCGATGGCAATCGGGCTCGGAAAAGGCGGCGAGCAGAACGCGCCGTTGGGCCGAGCGGTAATCGGCGGGCTCACATTCGCGACTGCCATGACCCTCTTCGTCGTTCCCGCGATCTACTCGATCTTCAGCCGCGAATTCATCGGAAAACATGCGCGCGATGCAAGGATTGACAGTGTCGCGCCTCCAGCCAACCACGGAGAATAAAATGGAAGCGAATCCTTCAAAGGAACAACTTCCCGCAAGGGAATCGCATCATGCCTGGTATGTAGTCGGATGGCTGGGGGCAATGCTCACGGTGCTGGCTGGAAGCGCCGCGGTCGTCATGGCACGCACGCACTCAGTTAGCGTGGAGCGCTCCAAACGCACGACGGTGGCGGAAAGCGGGCCACGCGTTCTCGTGACTCGGGCCAGTGCCGCACCCGGGGAGCGCCGATTAACACTTCCTGCAACGATTCAGGGTTATGTGGAGACCCCGGTCTTCGCCAAGATTGCGGGCTATCTGAAGGAAATTCGCGTGGACAAGGGCGATCGGATCCGCAAGGGCGAGGTCCTCGCGATTCTGGAATCTCCTGAACTGGACGCACAGGTCGCCGACGCCAAACACAACCTCTGGCTACAGTCGATCACGGACACTCGGAATCAGGGGCTCGTACTCAAGCACGGAATCTCTCAACAGACCGCGGACAATTCGCGCGGCTCGATGCTGCAGGCCCGTGACACTTACACACAGCTTCGCGCAATGCAGGCGTACGAGGTTATAAGCGCGCCGTTTGATGGAATCGTGACGGCGCGCTACCTCGATCCCGGGGCTCTGGTCGCGCAGACCACGAGTCCAACCAACTCTTTTCTACTCAGCCATATCAGCGAAACGGCAACGCCGATAGTTATGCTTGCAACACTTAGCCCGCTCCGCGTCTACGCGAGCGCGCCGCAGAACGTGGCGAACCTCATTTATAATGGCGCGCCTGCCACGATCTCGGTCGAGCAGCGCCCCGGCCGCGACATTACGGCTCGGATAACACGCCATCCCGAGGCGTTGGATTCCACGACGCGAATGATGCTGATGGAAGCGGATCTCCGTAATTCTGACGGTGCGCTTTATCCCGGAATGTACGGCACCATGTCGGTCACTGTGAAGGTGCCGGCGTCGGCGCCACTGGTTTCTGACGATGTGCTGGTTTTTCGAGATGACAAAGTATTAGTGCCGGTGGTCCGCAACTCTATCGTGCACCTCGCGCCGGTGACCCTCGGTTATGACAATGGCTACGCAGTGGAAGTCACCAGCGGCATCTCCATGAATGATCTTATCGCGGTCAATCTGGGTCAGTCAGCGAGCGAAGGTGAACGAGTGCAGCCGATCGAGCAAAAGAGCTGATTGACGGGTATTCGAAGCGCAAAGCGGGAGTAATCATGTTTGAGCCCGGATTAGTACAAAATGCGGCTGCGGTAGGCGCGGCGTTCTCGGCCTCTCTGGTCGAATGCGTGGAAGCATTAACGATTGTGATCGCTGTAAGCTCGGTCGCCGGCTGGCGCTCCGGCCTCCTCGGCGCCGCGTGCGGCGCAGTATTGCTCGCCGCCACTGTCGCGTTAGCGGGTAGTGCGCTCGTCCGTGTGCCACTGAATGATCTGCATGTTGTTTTAGGCGTGGTGCTGTTGATGTTCGGGCTTTCGTGGCTGCGCAAAGCAGTATTGAGAACTGCCGGCATGAAGGCGCAGCGCAATGAAGCCGCGATATATAGTAAACAGGTCGACGAGATGCAATCGACTCTGCGCGCCGGATTTGGCGATGGCTTGAATTTCCTGGCGATGACCGCAGCCTTCAAGGCCGTGGTCATCGAAGGCATCGAAGTAGTGTTCATCGTGGTGACTGTGGGGCGTATGGCGGGGGCGCTTGTTCCGGCCGCACTGGGAGCGACGGCAGCCGCGATCGTAGTCGTCGCATTGGGGCTCGCCATCCATCGTCCACTCACCCGAGTACCGGAAAATGCGTTCAAGTTTGGCGTGGGCGTGGTCATCGTTTCCTTTGGGATCTTCTGGCTCGGCGAGGGATTGAGCTTGGAGTGGCCGGGAGGTGATCTGGCCGTGGCCGCGATCATCGCGGGCGTGTTCGCGCTGGCGCAGGTGTGCGCGGCGATCTACCGCTTTCGAAGTCGACGGATTGGAAACGACGTTCCGTCTGTGTCTCATGCCGGCGTCGTGGGTAGTTCGAGCCATCAGTTTTAATCTTCGTGATTTTCGCAGCTTGATGAAAGTGGAGCGCGACCTGTTCTCTTGCTTTGACAATTGCGCTCCTCGCGCACTTTTTTCTCTCCTTATGCTGTGCGTACTTGCGGGTAACGGCAGCGCCGACGCGGGGCAATGGGAATTCCAGGGAATTACAATCGCCGAATCGACTCCAGTCTATGAACGCACGGCAGTTTCCACGGCGGGACGGTCCAACTCCAACAACCTAAACCTCGATGTTCCCGGACGGCCTGACCTTCGGCTTTCGACTGCACACAATACGCTCCTCTTCATGAGCACCAATGTGCTGCCACAAGTCGTGGGTGCGCTCGAGCCATGGCGGGCAAAGGAATTCGGGCTCGATGCTGCGGCATTTTACTTTCAGGGCTTCGCATGGTGGGACGTCGCACCGTTCATCGATCCGGCGTTGAACCGTGTCAACCAGTCCGCGCCGAGTCTCAACCGTTATGCTGGTGATGGATGGTCGTTGAACTCGTTCGGCACCAATGAACTGCTGGCTGAGGTTATGGACGCCTACCTCGACCTGCGCAAGAACTTCGGCCCGGTAAGCGTCGGTTTGCGGTTGGGCAAGGAGCGGCAGGAAAACGGTAATGAAATCGATCGGCTGTTCCGCGTCGCCAATGTGATAGATTCGCTCGATTTTCGGCGCGACGTGATTTTTCCGAACCCCTTTGGAAGTATCGACTCCTTTACTATCGGACAATGGACCGTGCAGCCGACGCTGTATTTCGATAATTTCCCGAGTTGGCATCTGAGTGAGTCCTGGATCACAGCCTGGGTGAGTCAGTTTCAACCCGACTACTTCGCGGCGCCTGGCGTTGCCACGAGCAACCTTGCCTCGAACCTGGTTCTTTACAATGGCAACACGAATAAGGCGGTGTATGGCACGATCGCAGCGACGACCGTCGCCAACGCACTGGATCTGAAGCTCAACTACTACCACGTCGCGCAGGGTTTCGGCGTCATTTTTACCCCACCGGGGTTCGGTCCATGCGGACCAATCGATGCGGCCGGTAAGCCAGCCCTCAACTGCAAGAGGAGGACGTTTCCGACCGATGATGTAGTAGGCGGAACATTCAATTATCACATTCGAGACGTAGCAAGCGGCTTGGGCCGCGCATTACTTACCGGGGGCGCGTTCGGGGGAGAGGTTGAATACCGGCCTACGATGACCTTCGCCAACCCGAGAACTCAAAGTGGGACGCCCTTTGTAAAAGAAGGGAATGTTGCTTTCGCGCTTTCCTTTCGCAACACCTGGCCGCTGTTCAGCAATGAGTACCGGACGTTCGGCCTCTGGGGCTACGAGTACAACAGCAATGCCAATCCTATCACCGAGGCCTATCTACCTGGGCAGGGCGATCCCAATGGTATGGACCTGATGGATATTTTCGTAGCACAGCCGCTACCCCATGGCTTTACTGTCGCGGCGGCAGCGATGCCGAGCTGCTTCGGCGATGGAAGCCTGCGTGCGTATGGCGAACTCGACTACAAGCCGGCAGCCAATTGGATCTTCACTGCCATGTATGACTATTGGGGCGGCTCGGCTCATAACCCAACCTCGCGATGGGGCCCCTTTACGAGCTTTGATCAACTTGTAATCGATGTTGGCTACACATTCTAGGCATAGCATGCGTGAGAGCGCTGCGTGGAGAAAGCTGACGCGGCGAAGCGCATTGACCGCGCTCGGATCGCTGCTGTGTGTCGCCTTCGCAGCAGCGGGATGCGCATCGCAATCGCAAAATTACGAAGCTCAAACAATTCCACGCTACGCCAACGGCAACATGTATTGCCGGGAGTACAACTATTCGCCGCAACTGATCTCGCTTTTGCCTGAGTGCAAGCCGGACCCGCCCGGTAGCACCGTCTATCAACAAGCAACGACGGTTTGGACCTACAATCGTTCGGATTCCACGGCCAGCCGCAAGCCGTGACCACAGGTAGATGGGTCCAGGGGGCGTCGCGTCTTTGCGAACAGGCCTTTGGCCACAACGGCGCAATTTCTGGAAAACCGCCTCTCCGCGCGCCCTGTCCTGCGCAAATTCCAGCACCGACTCCGGTTGTACAGCCGTTTTTCCGGCCTGGTTGAGAAACCCCGGCCAGGTCGCCGGGTTCGAGGCTACGTGCGGGATTTGTGCGTCGAATTTTCACGCCTTAGGGTTGGCGCTGGTGAACGGAGAAAATGATGGAATTCAGGAAGACTCTAACAACCGATGCAGGAGCCTCGGTCGCCGACAATCAGAACTCGCGCATCGCTGGGCCGGGCGGGCCGATATTGCTCGAGGACCATCACTTGATCGAGAAACTCGCGCACTTCGACCGCGAGCGGATTCCCGAGCGCGTCGTGCACGCAAAAGGCTCGGGCGCTTACGGCTATTTCGAGGTGTTGGCGAATGTTACGCGCTGGACCAAGGCCAGGTTTCTTGCCCCGGTTGGCAAGCGAACCGAGATATTCGTCCGATTCTCTACCGTGGCGGGAGAGAAGGGCTCGGCTGACACGCTGCGCGATCCTCGAGGATTTGCGATCAAGTTCTACACCGAGGACGGTAACTACGACCTGGTCGGCAACAATACGCCGGTCTTCTTTATCCGCGATCCGCTTAAATTTCCCGACTTTATCCACTCGCAAAAGCGCGACCCATACTCCAATATCCAGGAGCCCGACAACATCTGGGACTTTTTCTCGCTCAGCCCCGAGGCCACGCATCAGTTCACGATTCTGTTCAGCGATCGCGGCATCCCCGCGAGCTTTCGCAACATGGACGGCTTCGGATCGCACACTTTTCAATGGGTCAATGCGAGCGGTGAAGTTTTCTGGGTGAAGTATCACTTCAAGACCGACCAGGGAATTAAATGCCTCGCGGCCGAGGATGCGGTACGTATCGCCGGCGAGAACCCAGACTATCATCAGCGCGATCTGTTGCGGGCGATCGACCGGGCCGAGTATCCGTCCTGGACGCTCAAAATGCAGATCATGCCCACGGCTGAGGCGGCAAAATACCGCTTCAATCCATTTGATGTGACCAAGGTCTGGCCGCATCGCGATTACCCACTGATGACGATCGGCAGAATCGTGTTGAATCGCAATCCTGAGAATTACTTCGCCGAAGTTGAGCAGGCGGCCTTCAATCCGGCACACTTCGTGCCGGGCATCGGTCCCTCCCCCGATAAGATGCTAGAAGGCCGCCTGTTCTCCTACGGCGATACCCATCGTTACCGGCTCGGCGCAAATCACACGCACTTACCGGTCAATCGGCCACATGCGGCCGAAGCTCGCAATTACAGCCGCGACGGGGCAATGCGCTCAGATGGTAACCATGGGCGCGAGAAGAACTACGAGCCCAACAGTTTCGGCGGACCGGTTCAGAGCGGCCAGCCGCTTTGGTCACCGATTGAGGTCCGCGGACTTACTGGAAGTCACGCGCCGGAGCATCATCGCGACGACGATGATTTCGTGCAGGCCGGAGACCTCTACCGGCTGATGAGCGAAGCGGAGAAGCAGCGATTAATCGCGAACATCGCCGCGAGCCTCGCGCAAGTTAGCCGCGAAGATATTGTCGAACGCTCGGTAACGCACTTCCGCACGGCCGATCCGGAGTTTGGCGTTCGACTCCCAGAGGCACTGGTAAAACGCCGGATTTCAAGAGAAGCCTCAGGGAATCAGTCGGCTTTGGCTGCGGAAAAAAGCGCACGGACTGAACTTTTGGAGCATTGACTTACCTCAAAAGGAGAACAGGGAATGAAAAGCAATTCGGGAACTCAAATGAAAAACGTCTCGGAAACGGCAACTGATCTCGGGGGCGACGCGGTGGTCCAGATATCGGACGCGCTCCGGAAATTGCTCGCCGACGTGTTCACGCTCTACGTGAAGACCAAGAATTTCCACTGGCATATGAGCGGTAAGCACTTCCGCGATTACCATCTGCTCCTGGATGAGCACGCAACTCAAATCTTCGCGATGACTGACGACGTCGCCGAGCGAGCGCGCAAGATCGGCGCAACGACACTCCACTCAATCAGCGACATCTCCCGGCACCAACGCCTCAAAGACAACAACGCCGAGTTCGTCGCGCCTCAGGACATGCTGGTCGAGCTCCGTGGCGACAACCAGCAGTTAACGCGAGAGCTACGCTCCACCCATGAACTCTGCGAGAAGCATGACGACGTCGCCACCGCCAGCCTGATCGAGAACTGGATCGACGAGACCGAGCGTCGAACCTGGTTCTTGTCGGAGATAATCGGCGAACGTTAGCCGTTGCTCTCAGGAACAACATTTCCTCGCAGCCGGGCAAGATTGTGTCAACACATGGCACCACACGCGTGGGGTTGCAGCACCGAAACTTAATGTCTGCTCAGACGAAGGCATCATCCAACGAAAGCTTTCGGCGTTTCTTATCTACTGAGCGATACAGGATTGCGAACGATGGCTACAGTTGAGGTTCCGCTTGCGCTTTCCTGGCGATGGCGATGCGAGACCGAGGGAACGATCTTCTCCGGTTCGGACTTGCGTGTCGTCGATCCTCAACGCGACTTACTGGTTCCGTTGCGTGAAGGGCCTCATATGAGGGAGGTTGTGCGCGACAGGCTGCGCCATACGTGTGGCGGTCGTGTCACACCCATAGCCCCGTTGTCACTGTTGTGAGATTTCCGCTAGGTACCGAGTCCCCACAGGACTTTGCTTAACCGATTACCCGCCGCCAGTTCTGATGTAGCGGCCGGCGGTCACGCCTTTGTGTCGCGACGTCCGAATGATGGCGCGACCCGCATTTCGCGATTAATTCGCAGAAGCAGAACAGCACGCGCCACGTAGTGCCTGAATTTTGGCCGTCCAATACATGGCACCGACATTGCTAGTTTAGTGGGCTAAGAGGAGGAAGACATGGAAGCTATTCAGGTTATGACCCAGTTGACGCCGTGCGGCGGACCCTTACCCGAGCTTGAGGTTCCAATGATCACTACGCTGGTGAGGTGTCTGGGTAGCGAGCACAGGAAACTGGATGGGCTTAACGTGCAGTTGGCCTTCTCTGCCACCGCGCTCGCCGCCGATCCGGAGGGGGTTGCATCGGGCCAACGACTCTTCGAGGTGTGGGACGAGATACGGCGCGATCTATGGTCGCATCTGCAAATCGAAGACGGGTTGGTGTTCGGGTGGGGCGGGGCGCATCACGCGATTTCAGGTAGGTTGCTCAATGCGTTGAAGGTCGAACACGAAGAGATGCGCAAGTCGGTCGCGGCTCTTCCTACGCTGTACTCGGGCGTGAACGGTAATCCGCAAACGGAACGAGATCGCGCGGCCTTCGCGCGAACGCTGCTGGCTTTTTCCCGGACGTTCGATTCGCACGTGGAGCGCTACGAAGGTGAAGTGCTGCCTTCAATTCTCCGCGCGGTCTTCCACAAACAGGGTCCGCCAACGATCCAGTGACTATCACGCGCGAGGATTCGCACAAGCTCGCGAAGGCGGCGATGTGAGTAGGCCGCTCGAACTTGATTCGGAGCAAAACCAAAAAAGATTCTGAGTTTATTCGTGAGCATCGCGCGGCACAGCAGACATGACGGACTCGTTGGTCTACCGTAAATTCAAACTTCCGCTCGATCCCTCACGCCTGACCGACCCGAAAGCGCTCGCGAGATTCCGTACTGCCGTGCACCACGCGGCCGATATAACCGGCGTTGCGCTCGCCGATCCTGTCTGGCGCGAACGCACCCGCAGCCGGAGCGTCATTTTCTACGACACCGACGAGTTCGACCTCTATAGAAACAGTTTCATCCTGCGAAAGCGCACGCGGCTAAGCCGCGGCAATTCAGCCCACCAGGAAATGGTCTTCAAGTTTCGCCATCCAGATCGTCTGATGGCGCTGCGCATAGATCCTCGGCCCGCCGCGGAGATTCCTCACATACTGAGGTTCAAAGAGCAGGTTCTGCCGTTAGGGCCCAACGAGCGCGGTATGCGGAGCATATTCTGGCATGGCTGCAAGATCTTCGAACCGTGCAATCTGCAGGAGCTTCCGTATGGCCGGCTCGCAGCGGTGTTCCCCCCTTTGCGGCACCTTAGAGTAGACCCGGACGCAAGGCTCAAATCGGTAAACGGGGTGATCGTGGATGAGAGTCTTTCAGAAATTGGCAACCTGGAATTCGCTGAACGAGTAACGGCCAGGGCGTTCTGCTCGTTTTGGAGTCTAAAGCCGGGGCATAGAGCGCTGGCGGGCGAGTTCAGCTTTCAGATTAAGTACGACCTGGGGAAAATCAGCAACGAGCGACTCGATGGCCAATCGGAATCGCTCTACCTTGAACTGCAATTAAGACTCGCTGAATGGACGATACCCGGCGGCACCAAAGTCCGCGAGCTCTATCGTTTGTACACCGATAAAAAGGAGACCGGAGCACGTTGTATAAGGCAGCCGGGGCAGGCGGCGGAGGACGCTGCGATATTCTCTACTGATGGAGCAGCTCACGGCCGAACCTGACCCTGATTCTCCGCAGTGCGAGCGCCCTCGTCGTCGTTGGTATTCTTGATACTCCGGACCGTGGCTCGCTGGTCGAAATCTCCAGACTGAGCAAAGAAAAATTCGACCTCCAGTTCCCGATCGCGCTGCTTGATTGCGTCCTCGATGCTCTTCTGACGGCGCTGGAGGTAGCCGTTTCGCACGGCGGCATAGAGGTCAAGGGAAGCATCTTCGACGTCCTGATAAAGTTTCAGGTTGGCCGCGCGCTCGTTGATAGTCTTCGCGGCCGCTCGTCCGAAATCCGCGGCGAAGGGAGTTACGAACCAGGAGAGCGGGTCCAGGAACGAGTCGACTGCGTACCCGATACCATCACGCACCGTCAGCGGCGGCAATAATGGCAGCACGAGGTAAGGTCCAGGTCCCGCGCCATACACGCCAAGGGTTTGTCCGGCGTCTGCATCGCTTTCCTCCAGACCCGCGCGCGAGGCTACATCGACAAACCCTGCAACGCCGACCGTCGTGTTGAGCAGGAACCGCGCTACCTCGCTACCGGCTTCCTGGAACCTGGCCTGCAATACCTCATTCACCAGCCGGTCAGGCATGGCCAGGTTATGAAATGCATTTGCCAGACCCTGGCGTGCTGGGTCCGGTATTTTTGCCCACACAGTAGCTACGGGCTTCAGCGCGTGGCGATCGAGCACGTCGTGGTTGAACCAGAACGTTTTTTCGTTGAAACGCTCCCACGGGTCGTAGTCTATTCCATCGGTTGCGTCCGCCGTCTGAGATTCCGCCCCTGTCACAGGGACCGGGGCAACGTCAGAAAGCTCGCGGTCTCGTTCACCGGGTCCCTCTCTTCGCACGCTACATCCCAGAAGAGTAATGCTAGCAACCGCAATGACTACAAGCGCTAGCAATAAACTCGATCTATAGTGAGTATGTGACACAATCGTCTCCTTGTCCGGGACCTCGCCGGAGCGATGAGGGCAGGCTCGTCATAGGGCATTCAAGCGGCGTCATGAACGTACGCCGTCTCCATGGCTGAAGAAGCGCCATCCGACCAGGAAAGACACGAGCCCGTACGCAAAAAGGATGAGAAGCTTGGGTGAGACGTCCGCCACGCCCTTGTCGCGAAGAATTACGTCCTGGATGGCAAACATCGACCAGGTGGTCACAGCGCCATTGGCGGCGGTTTGCATCCATTTCGGCAGGTCATAAAGCGGCCAGAAAAGTCCGCCGAGTGCCGCGAGAACGAAGACCACAGACAGTCCGACGGGGATAGCCTGCTCGCGCGTGCGCACGAAGCCCGCAACGATGGCGGCAAAACATGTCATCGAGAACACGACCGCGGTCACCACCAGTGACAATGCCAAGGGCGAGTGGCCAAGCGTGAGGCCGTATACGAAGTGGCCAAATAGCAAGAGGAGCAATAGCTGTGCGATGCCGACAACCAGACGCGCCATCAGCTTGCCGCCGAGCAGCGCCGCGGCTGACACCGGAGCGATTGATAGCCGCCTGTTCGTGCCCCACACTTCTTCCTCCCGCAGATCGAGTGAGACGCTGAAGATGAGAGTGAGCAGAACGAACATCAGGCTAAAGCCGGGAATATTCTGTTCCAAAGAGGAAAACGAGGGCCGGTTTCCAGTGATGCTTTGCTCCCGCACATTGAGTAGTTCTTGGCTGAAGGGATCTCCCAGCGACGCGGTTTCGCGGTCAGCGAGTAACATGATGACCTTGATCGCCTCCAGTTCCCGCCACTGGGCAGGATCTGTTAGCAGCTCGATAGTTGAAGGCTTTTGCGTAAGGTAATGCTTGCTCATTTCCGCCGGCAGAATGAGAGCGGCGGGAGCGTCGTTCTCATCGGCCACCAGGCGCTCGGCATTTTTCCGGGTCACTTGACGCACGTCCAGGTGCTTGCGAAAAACCTTGATCAGCGCGGCGGCTACCGGCCCCTGATCTTCATTGACTATCGGAAAGAGTATGCTTTCGCTCCCGTCGCCGGACTGTGTCGCGCTGGCGACAACCAGAATGACCACCATCGGAACGACGAGTAGTGACGCCAGAGCGAAACGGTCACGACCAATGAGGCGGAGATCCTTGAGCATGATGGCAAAAATCTTCATAAGCTAAGCCCCGCCGTTGTTACTGCCGTATTTCCTTTGCATCAGGTTGAGCACATCCTCGACTGAATCGCGGGACAGTAAGTCATTAAGCTGGCTACCCAGATTTGCGGTCAGACTTACGTCCTCGACCGTGATTCCGGTCACCTGCCAAAGCTCACCTTCGGGTCTAAGCTGATAGACAACGCTGAATTCATCGCGAGGCGTAATGATTTTGGTGTTGACGATTGCCTCGCCGTCCAGGCGCGTCTCGCCGACGTAGGCAAACCTGGGCTTGTCGAAAAGCAGCAGCTCTTGAACGTAGGTTCGCTGGAAAAGCCTGCGAAAGAGTACGAGGAACTCCTTCTGCTGCTGGGGCGTGAAGCTCGACCAATGCTTGCCGAGCGCCGCGCGGCCCATAGCGTCGGTGTCAAGAAATTTCGTGAAGAGAACTGACAAAGCGGCCAGCTTATCATTGTGATTTTGATCGCTGCTAACGATCGCGCGTGCTTGCTCCAGCGTAGCGCGAGTGTACTCGAGCGGGCTGGCCGCCCATGCCGTAGCGGTCAGGCAGAGCCAAAGAACGAACGCGATTAGCCTGACGCGGGTCAATCGTGAAGCTCCGTGCCGGTCAGGCGAAGAAAGAGATGCTCGAGGCTGATGGGTGCAATTTTCAGACGCACGGGTTGCCTGGATCGGCTGATGATCTTCTGAAGCGGTTCGAGAAGTTGGGTCGCGCTTCTGACAAACAGACGTACTACCCCGTCGGTGCGCTCGACGCGGGACACCCCATCCGCAGCTTGGATCGCGGTGAAGTCAGTTCCGGGCGACAGGCCTCGCACTTCGATGATCTCCCTACACTCCAGATTGGCGAGAAGAGCGTCGAGGGTGCCCATCGCAATGAGCTCTCCCTGGTTCATGATTCCTAGGCGGTCGCACAACTGTTCCGCCTCCTCCATGTAGTGCGTGGTGTAAAGAATAGCCGTGCCGGCTTCGCGCAGACGGCGTACTATTTCGAAAATGTACTCCCGCGATTGCAGATCCACTCCAGCGGTAGGCTCGTCGAGCAGGAGGACTCGGGGACTATGCACCAAAGCCGCCGCGAGATTGAGGCGCCGCTTCATCCCGCCAGAGAAAGTACCCGCGTAATCATTGCGGCGCTTTTCCAATCCGACGAGGTGGAGCAGTTCGCCGATCCGGCTTTCGAGTACTGCTTTGCTTACACCATAGATGCGTCCAAAGAAGCGCAGGTTTTCCGCCGCGGTGAGCATCGGGTAGAGCGCGATGTCCTGGGGCGCGACTCCAATCATGCGGCGAACGACCTTCGGTTCCTTGCGTATGCTGTGATCGAACAGCGTCGCATCACCGCCCGACGGCGCTCGTTCCGTGGCAATGATCGAGATTACGGTAGTCTTGCCCGCTCCATTGGGACCGAGCAGGCCGAGGACTTCTCCCTCACGGAGGTCGAAACTCACCCCCGCCACGGCGTCGATTTCGCCGTAGCGCTTTTGAAGCGAGGCGACTCGTAGCACAACGGGTTTCAGCGGTTGGGACCTCAGCGGAGGTACGGCCGACACCGGGGGCAAGCGAATAGGAGCGCGAGGCGAGGATCGCCCGCCGGTGGGTACGTCTCGTAACCTTGCTTTCGGTGTCATCTCAAACTCCGATGCATCTGCCTGACCTCGCCGGCGCGAGAGAAGCCTGCACAGGCCTTCGGGCACGCCGAAGCTACACAGCAATTAGGCGTGAAAAATGGCGTCCCCAATGTGTGCCGTCCTGTTTCACAGGCGGTCGGCACTTGGAGGTCGCAGTTTTCGCGGCGCAAAAAAAGAGGCGACTGCCGGCTGGGTTGCGCGACGCAGGCGGCCGAGGGAGTTCTTCGAGTTGCTGCGAGTCAAAGAATCAAGTTGAGAACCCTGGATCAGCCTCTAAGAATTTTCTTTCTCGCCGCGCCGTAATGATCGCTTGGTTCGTAAGGGTGCCAAGAACGCGCGGTTGCACATCACCTTTGAAATGTGAGCAAGTCGCGTTCCACACGGCAGCCTCGCAGATATGGGACAAATCTGTTCGGAATCTCCGTTAAGGCCTCGCGCACTGCGAATAGCGTAGCGAAATGCGAGAGCCCTGCGATCAGGCATCTCGCGGGTCACATTCTCAGATGGATCTGCAAGAAAAAGACGCCGACCCTGCGTAAACAGGGCCGGCGCTTAGCGCAACCTTCGCGTTGCGGCTCAGGCTACGTTCTTTGCGATGGACATCCCAGTCTGCACCGGAGACTACCGACCGAGACGCTCCAGGGCCTCTATCGAACAGAAGTCGCCGAACAGTCGGGCGTCGTCGACAGTGGCGTGGTACCCACCCGGTACGGTCTGCGCATAATAAAAGCGCGACATTCGGTTATTCTGGAGATCGTGCGCATGCACGTGGGTCCACCTCCAGAAGTGTTCGGGCACGCCCTCGATCCACTTCATTCCGGGCTTGCGCTCGTAGTAGTCGAAGCCACCTTCCCACTGCTTCCATACTTTGCCCTGACGGTCATAGCTGATCATCGTGAGCGGAGTCAGCGTGCGAGCATCGTACCAAATCCGCTTCTTCCCAATCGGCGCACGAGGATACGCAACCGGCGCTAGTTCAACCACGTAGGCTTCCGGCACCAGTTCCATGCGCGTACGCCAATACTTAACGCCGCTCTTGCCACCGCAGGTCTTGTGTAACCAGTTAGGCTGGTCGAGGTCGGCGCAGTGATGGGCGCCGGCGAGCATCGGGCCCTTGCCGACGAGTTTGAAGTTACCCCAGGTCAGCAGGGGATCGCCGGTGCTCCAGTATTCCGTGACGAAGAACGTGTTGCCCGGAAACTGCGGCTCGAAGCGTTGATCGACAGGGTAGGTACGCACGCGCTTGGTGGTCGGCTGGTATACATAGTAGCCGGGCAACTGATGCTGGTCGTAGGCCCAGACCTGGAGGATGCCGGTGCCGTTGACGTCGGCGGGGGCAACTACGGTTCCACCCAGGAAACGGATCTGGTTCTCGTGGCCTTCCATGTAAGGGTGGGAGTCGAGGGTCAGGCGTCCGACCGTCTGCCATTCCACATAGTAGGACGCGTATTGATACTCGACGTTGCCGTCGGCGTCTGTGTCCCAATCGAGCGTGGCGTGAGCCTGGGTGTCGTGTTTGCCCCAGCTCAGCGTGTTCGCCATCAATACTTCCTGCGCAGCTTGCGGCTGCGGGAAGGGATTGCCACCGATCCACGGTTTGCCTTCTAGCGTATAAAGATTGCCGTCGGGGAAGATTTTATGCCTGCCCTTGTTGCTCAGGGTGGCCTGCAGGTACGGCACCGGTGTCAACCTGGTAACATCAGTCTCGGTCGGCGCGAGATCGACCAGCCGACCGTCGTGTTTGATCTGGTAGTAGGCGCCCGGGTCGAGCAGATCCTTGACGATATCGACGTTCTCGGCGTTGAGCACGTCGCCCGGCTTGAGCTTGCCCTTGGTGTAGGCCTCGATCGAAAGCAACTCGGGCGGGTAGGCGGCCTCGACGGACCCGTGCCTCCCGATCACATCAATCAACGGCGACAAAACCCCGGCGGCAAATACTCCTCTGCCGACCTGGTCGAGAAAATGGCGCCGCGTCCATCCCTCATTGTACTTCATCAGACGCATATCTTATCACTCCTTTTCAGACGCCCGCGCGAAACGTTAATCCCGCGCGTTAGCAAATCGCCTGCAAACATCCTGAGCCACTATGCAATGTGCCCAACTGACTCGGTCCCGAAACATCACTCCATGGAAGACAACCAAGTCGAAGGGTCAATGGTTCCATTGAGTGACGCTGAAGTGCTGTCCCAGTCCTTGCGCATCAAGAGCTTACTGATGCCTCATCAAACGAACTCATCGAACGAAGTCATCGAACCGTGACGGTGTCATGCTTCAGGACGGTGCTATTATGCGGCGTAACAGGTGATACTTCGGTAGGCGGAACATTTAGCCCGAAGACCCGGTTTATCAGGTAGTCGACACTCACCCACCCCGGCCCTGAAATTAATAGCCAGAGATACGCCAGCGCGTATAAGGGCTCGTCGAGTTCGACAAAGTCGTCGAGATTGTGGACGCTCTTCAAATTAACTTGGAGAATCGCCACCAGCATGTTGATTATCATAGGTATCGACACCAGCCGGGTGCCGATTCCGAAGATCGTAAGGAAACCCCCAATAAACTCGGTATATGCCGACAAGGCGGCGTTAAAATGGGGCCACGGGATGCCCCAGCCGGCAAAGCGCTGAGCGAATCCGTCGAGATTGTGGAGCTTGCCCCATCCCGTCTCCATGAAGAAGTAGCCGACGAACACCCGAACCAGGAGTTGCACTATCCATTGCTGTTCGTTCAACAGATGGATGGCCCCTTCAATCCGCCTTCTTGCAAACAACGGCCAGCTGTTTTCAGGGACATGCTCTGTACTGTTCATGGTAAACCTCTGGTGTCGAACTCTGTCGCGAAGAACGCGGTCACAGCAAGCAACCCTCTCGTTCGATCAGAGTTTTGAGTGCCTGACGTGCGCGATGAAGCCGAATCTTTGCGGCGTTGGGCGTGATCGCGAGCATCTCCGCCGCTTCGGCAGTGTCAAGGTCCTCGATATCGCGCAGGATCAAGACCGAACGGTACACTTCGGGCAGCCGATCGATGCATCGTCGTACCAACTCCTGGGTCTCACGCCCGTCCGTCAAGGTCTCGCGCGCTTCACTCCGCGCCGCAAGGTCGCCGGCCCATTGACCTTCTTCGTCGAATCGCGGCAGCAGATCATCGATAGACAGTTCAGGCCGCCGCCGCCGATAACGCATCTGTGCCAGCGCGGCGTTCACGACTATCCGATGGAGCCAGGTCGAAAGTTTTGCCTCCGCGTTGAAGCCGGCAATTGACCTGAAGACAGAGATAAATGCCTGCTGCACCGCGTCGTTCGCGTCCTGCTCGTTGCCGAGGAGTCGGCGTGCTGTTGCCAGCATGCGGCCGCCGTATTGCCCTACCATCGTTTCGAACGCTTCCTCGTCGTGGGCCTTGAGGCGTTCAAGCAGTCTGTCACCGTTTCGCCGTTCGCCGGCCGGAACGAATGAAGATTCGGGCTTGCCGTGCAGAAGCTCTGAGAAAAATCCCGAGCATTCCGCAAGCATGACTCCCTTCTTTTCGAGGCTACGAAGCAGGTCGACGCCAGTCCGATCGGCGAAGGTTGCGCCCGCAAGACGAAGAACGAGCTTGCACTCCAGGCCAAGATAGCTCCGGCTTAGCTGCTCAAGCTCGTGAGTAGTCGATTCCGTGAGCTCCCCTTCAACGCGAAGCTCGACCAGGTCGTTATTTTGCGAGGTGGTTATTCTAAGCACAACTCAAGGCGGAGCAAGTCGCGTACCTCTGCCCGAGCGCCAGCAAAATCCTCGAGTCGCCGACCTGAATCGGCCAACCCTGGTAATTGTCCGGCCGTTTGTGCGAAGCGTCGCGAGGATATTTCGCGGATCTACGAAATGTCGCAGCCGTTACACTAGCGACTGTATTCAGAAACCGGGTGCCAGATAGGGTCCCTCGATCAAAGCGGCGAGTCTGTAACTTTCGAAGCTCCGATCCGAATTGGTTATGCAGAGGGTCAGTCCACTGAATTCGGTTTTGCCACAAAAAGGATGTGTCATGGAGTGCACTGGGCTTTCATTGTCTCGTAGGAATCATCTCGGACTCGATCGCGAAAGCGATGCCGGCCGCCGGGCCAATCTCATCACACGCAGCAGGTCAAGCAAGTCAGGCACGTTAAGAACGATCGCCATCGCTTTGGCCGCGGCACTCGTCTTCGTCGCGCAGATGACGGCCGCCTGCGTGCCGCGCGCGGGCGCGGCGTCAGGCCTGAAGCTGGCGCCAGACCTTTCTTTCGATGATGACTCGAGCCCGAATTTCCCTATCCAAGGGGAGAATCTCTCCGAAGGCTCTGTAGCTTCTGGCGAAGCGACCGTGATTTTCTTTGGAACCTCGAATTGCTGGAACACCTCGCGTGAGGCCGAACGTCTTGTAAGGCTGTACCCACGGTTCCGCGATCGGATTCATTTTGTGATTGTGGACCTCAACCACGTCTCGCCCGAGCAGCAGGGGTGGGTCTCTCAGTACTACCATGGCTACATCCCCACGATCACTGCGATCGATAGCAAGGGTAACGTGATTTACGATCGAACCGGGGAAACCGCGTCGACTCGCGGAGACACTAGCAACCTGCAGCGATTACTCGATTCGATTCACTAGCCAATCCGAGAGCGAGATTCTTAGTCCGCGTCCGCGCTTGAGTGATGCAAATCCATCGGGAGCCACAATCTGAAATTGGATGCTAGGCAGTCGCCCTCGGAAAGAAACGGTTCTCCGGGCGTGGCAGCCCGAGATTTTCCCTGAGCGTCGGTCCCTCATACTCGCGCCGCAACAGCCCGCGCGCTTGCAGCTCGGGCACGACGCGATCGACGAAATCGTCGAGTCCAGTGGGGAGGTAGGGGAACATCACGTTGAAGCCGTCGGAGGCTTCGGTGAGGAGCCATTCCTCCATCTGGTCGGCAATCGTACTCGGCGTTCCAACAAATGCCAGGCCGCTATAGCCACCGACACGCTGCGCGAGCTGCCGCACCGTCAGGTTCTCTCGCTTCGCCAGTTCCACGATCCTTTCGCGTGCAGTCTGGCTCCCATTGCTTTCGGGAATTCCCGGCAGCGGGCCGTCCGGATCGAAGCCCGACGCATCGTGGCCGAACGCGATCGATAGCGAGGCGATTGCGCTGTCGTAGTGCACGAGACTGTCGAGCCGCGCGCGCTTCTCGCGCGCTTCGGTGACCGTCTCACCGACGACGACGAAGGCGCCCGGCAAAATCTTCATATGGTCGCGAGAGCGCCCGAGCTTCTCCATGCGACCTTTTACATCGGCGTAGAAAGCGCGCGCATTCGCGATATTACTCCCGGCGCCGAAGACTACCTCGGCCGTCTCGGCAGCAAGCTGCCGGCCTGCCTCCGAGGCGCCGGCTTGCACGATGACCGGCCAGCCCTGAATCGGACGCGCGATGTTGAGCGGACCGCGCACATTGAGATGCTCTCCATGGTAGTTTAGGATATGAAGCTTTTCGGGATCGAAATATACGCCCGCCTCCATGTCGCGAATGAAGGCGTCGTCCGCCCAGCTGTCCCAAAGGCCCGTCACCACGTCGAAGAACTCGCGCGCGCGGCGATAGCGCGCCGCATGCGCCACGTGTTCCTCCAGGCCGAAATTCATAGCCTCGTCCGGGTTGCCCGAGGTCACTACGTTCCAGCCGGCTCGGCCGCCGCTTATATGGTCGAGCGAAGCGAATTTCCGCGCCACGTGATAGGGCTCATTGTAAGTCGTGGACGCAGTCGCGATGAGCCCCAGATGCTCGGTGACGACGGCGAGCGCTGGCAGCAGCGTCAGCGGATCGAAGGAGGTGACGGTGGGGCTGCGCTTTAGCGCCTGCATCGGCATGTTGAGCACGACGAGATGGTCGGCCATGAAGAAGGCGTCGAATCTGCCGCGCTCCAGGTCTGCGCGAAGCGTTTGAGATGCTTGAAATTGAAATTCGCATCCGGCAGCCCGCCCGGGTAACGCCACGATGCGGTATGGATGCTGACCGGCCGCATGAAAGCACCCAGGTGTAATTGACGCGATCCGGCCATGCGCACCTCCTATTTCTTTACTCGTCGCCGGACTTATTCGTTGATCGGCTCGATGGCCAGCGGTATTTCGAAGCGCACGGTCTGCCGCAGCCTGCAGATCTCATCATTGCATGTTTCAGTCTATACGGCGCCGGTAGGCGGCGAGTGCGAGTACCGCAGCGACTAAGGTGAAGATCGCTACGGGCGCCATCTCGCGCGCCACGAGTGAGACACCTCCGCCTTTGAGCAGCACTCCACGCGTCGCCCGCACAAAATGCGTGAGCGGCAGCATTTCACCGATACTCCGGGCCCAAGCCGGCATTCCTAGAAATGGGAACATGAAGCCCGACAGCAGCATCGACGGCAGATAGAAAAATACTGCACCCTGGAGAGCCTGCAATTGGCTTTCCGCGAGAGCCGAGAAGGCGAACCCCAGAATGAGGTGCGCGGCGGAATACAGCGGCACCGCGATGAGCAGTGCCCAGAGGTCACCTGTCGCCGGTAAATTGAACAGCAACCTGGCGATCCCGATTACGACCGCTGCCTGAACCGTACCGATGATGACGTAGGGTGAGAGTTTCCCAACCAGAGCATCGACGGCGTCGACAGGCGTGGCCAGCAGTGTTTCCCAGCTTCCTCGCTCGCGCTCGCGAACCAAGGTCAGAGCGCCCAACATCAGCATGCTAATCATCACGATAACCCCTGCCAGCCCGGGAACGATCGTCCACGCTGTCCGGCCCTTGGGATTGTAGAGCCATTCAACCCTCGCTGAGGGAACAGGACCAATCGCATACAACTGGGCGGCGTGCCGCCAGTATGCATTCTCAAGCGCTGCCAGAGCCGGGCGCACGGCCGCCGGATCGGTTGCGTCGACCACAACCTTGGGCTCCTGCGGTGGCGCATCGCCATCCGAATGCTCCTGCGGCGGTAGCTCGATCCCGACGAGCGCCTTGCCCTGGGCCACCATTTGTTCGGCAGCGCCGGGCTTGAGGTGATCGGCCACGATCATGAAATAGCCGGTTTCTCTGATGACGCGGCTGACCTGGTACACTCGGCGACCTTGATCTCCAGCGACAGCTATCGGCACATGTCTCGGATCGAGATTGACCGCGTAGCCGAAGAGCACAATTTGGATCGCCGGAACAAGCAAGATCAGCGAGATGGTCGTTCGATCGTGGATGAGATGCAGGATTTCGACGCGGGCCACGGCCAGCACACGCGCAATGCGGTGCCAGCGAACAGAGACGGTCACACTCCGCTCCCCGAACACCGTTTGGAAGACGCAAGCACCGCATCCTCGAGCCGCATTGCCACGTGGGTGACGCTGGCGTGGTTGACGCTCGCGACGCGACGCAGGCTTTCTTCCGCTGCAGCGTCCGCGACGACGCGCAAGCCCAGTCCTTGAGGATAGGTTGCGATCACACCCGGGACGGCTTCGACCAGTCGTGCGAGTTCGCGTGCGTCGGTTCCAGAGAGCAGGAAGGCGTGTGCGGATGTGCTCCGTGCGATCTGCTCAGGCGTACCGGCGGCTACAATTCTCCCCTCTGCTAGAAGGGCGGCGGTGGAGCACCGCTCAGCCTCGGCGAGATCATGAGTGCTGACAATCACGCCCGCTCCTTCAGCGGCCAGGCGCCCGATGCGTCGCCAGACCTCGTGCCGTGACAAGGGATCGAGGCCGGCGGTGGGTTCGTCGAGCAGAATCAATCTCGGCGAATGGATCAGTGCCGCGGCGAGCTGAAGCCGGCGCGCCCAGCCGCCGGAGAGCCGCCCCGCAGCGCTCCTAGCGAATTCCGTCAATTCGAAGTCATCGATCGCGGTCTCTGCCGCCGCTCGCGGTCTGTTCGATCCGTAGACCTGTGCGCGGAAACGCAGATTCTCGAAGACCGAGAGGTCTGCGTAGAGCGAGAACCGCTGCGACATGTAGCCGACGCGCTTGCGGATCTTCCCCGCCTCGCTCACGATGTCGAACCCGAGCACATGCCCATGCCCCGTGTCCCGTTTGAGGATCCCTGCAAGTATTCGCAGCGTTGTAGTCTTCCCGCCGCCGTTCGCTCCGACGAGACCGAACACCTCGCCCGCCCGGAGAGCGAGCGTTAGTTTCTCGACGGCCACGCGCTGCTCGTACCGTTTGTTCACGTCTTCCACGGCGACCAGGATTTCGCCGGCTAGTGCGGGCGTACCTCTGTTCTCGCCTATGGCCTCATCCGTGAACATAGTGAAACCCGCCGAACATATACTTAGTCGCTTCCGCTCCCAGGGCTAGTACGCTAGCGCCGGTTTCGAGACTCGTTCGTAGCTCGGCGAGGGCCAGCCATACGGCTGCCGAGCCCGTGTTACCCAAACGCCCGGCATTGACGAATACGCGATCGGGTTCGATACCGAGGAAAGGACCCAAAAGTTCCGCCATGCGCCCGTTTGCCTGGTGTGGGATGACGTGCTCCACTGTCTCGACACCGATCCCTAGCGCCCTTGCGGCTGCCGCTCCGTGATAGAAGAGCTCTGGTCCACTACTTTGGACCGCCGCGAAATCGTGTTCGAACTCGAGTGCCCCGCCTTCGATGAAGGGTTCGTCAGAGCCGCCAGCGTGAAGTGTGAAGCCCGACGAACGGCCACGGCCGACCTGTCCGAAGAAGTTGCGCGATATACGAGCGCCGGATCTGGAATCATCGGGGCCGACGACGATCGCCGCAGCACCGTCTCCCATCATCACCAGATTGACTAGCTGGCTGACGTCTTCACCAGCACGCTGCGGGTCAAAGTAGACCGAGCCGGTTTCTGAACCAATGATTGCAACAGCCTTTGCTCCGGCTACGGAAGTGAGACCCTGAGCGATCACGAGCGCGTTTGCGAAGCCGGTGCAGGCCTGGCGCAGCTCCATGTACGGGCCGGTAAAGCCGACTCGGTCGGCGACGAGTGCGATATTCGGCGGCACCAAGCAAGCGGGACTAGCCGTATGGCCGATAAGATAGGCAAGGTCGCCGACTTCAATCTGCGCTTCGTTCAGTGCCGCGCGCAGCGCCGCGGTCGCCAAATCGGGATTGGAGTGTCCCCGGCGCGGTACCTCGTGTCGCGCTTCAAAATCACGGCAGATGTGTCGCGTTGCGATCTTAAGTCGACTAGCTAATCTGCCTCCGCGACTCGATACAGCGACGCCGAACCGCTGCTCCACCCGCGCTAACAGCTCAGCGGTTGATACCGGCGGACCCGGCAAAGCCGTGCCCATTCCCAAAACCTTCAAGGTGCGCGTATCGTGCCAGAATTGCGCCGAGGGCAGGACGGTGGCACTTTCCAGACCAATTCGCCGGGCGAGTTGAAGCGCGGTACGCTGGGTTTCTGCATCGACTCGGAGCGTTTGGCTTATGGTGTCCACTAACCGTTACTTGGCCGCGGGTTTCTTCGGATACAGCGGCCAGTTGCGATCAGCAGACACAATGTTCCCGCTCTTGTTGAGCGACCAAAGATTTTGAGCGAGAAAGCCATTGTTCAAATAAAGTTTACCGCCGACGATCGCCCATCGGTGAGGATCTATGTCAGCAATGCGGTCCAGGGACATCGCGTAGGCACAGTAACCGCCATACTGTGGGAGATACTTGTCAGGGTCGGCTTTGAAGCGCCGCAGGTTCTCCGCGGAGGCAAATAGATACGTCACGCCCTTCCACTGAAAGCTGTACTGGGCTGAACCTTTTGTCGGCTGCCCACCGGTGAAATACGCGACCGGATCATAGCCCTTCAATGCGAAACCTTCCGTGGTGTTCACGGCACCAACGGGAGACGCCGACGAGCCGGCCACGGCCAAGCCGAGCCAGCTCGCAAACACTCCAGTAGCTATAAGCAGAGAAACTAAGCACTTAGAAGGCGCCATCGCTTTCTCCTTTCCATCGCGTCGATTCAAAGCAAGGCGCCAGCCGCATATGTGAGAAATTAACGACGAATCTGTGTCTTCGGCTTGTCCGCTCGGGACGCCGAATCCCCGGCTCTCCTTATGGAGACTGGGTCCGGCGCTTGCCTTTTGTTAGATGCCAGTCGCAGGCAGACGTTTCAGGGTCCAACAGCCGCTTTATGCACGGCGTCAGCCGGGCGCGGTTGAACGGCGTCCAGAGCAAGGAGTTGGGCCTCTTGCCCAATTCGTCGCTTACCCAATTCGTCGCTTAATGGTTCCGAAGGTCGAAATGAAGGCCTAGATAGGCGGACCGCCACGAACGACTGCTGTGATACTTAGTGGATCTACGAAATGCTGCTGGCGCTGCGCCGGATGCCGAGCTTCTTGATCCGGCTACGCAGAGTGCTGGGATGCAACTTGAGAAGGCGCGCTGCGCCATCGGCGCCGTCGATCTTCCAGCCGGTACGCTGGAGGACCTCGACGATGTGCGTGCGGTCGATCTCTTCGAGGGTTAGCGTGTTGTCAATGGGCGCGCGGACCGAAGCGCGGGCCGGTAGCAGCTCGTCGGCCTGAAGCGCCCGCTCGCTATCATCCGCTCGTTCGAGCGGGGCCGGCAGGGCCTCGGCAGCGACTTCCAGGTCGGGGCCCGGAGACAGGATGACGGCACGCTCGATCACGTTCTCGAGTTCGCGTATGTTGCCCGGCCACGGGTAGGCGACGAGACGTTCCATCGCTGCCTTCGGAACGCGTGAGATCCTGCGCCCGATTCGCGTCGCATGGCGACCAACGAAATAATGCACAAGCAGCGGGATATCCTCGGTGCGCTCACGGAGCGGCGGGACCTGCAATGGGAACACGCTGAGCCGGTAGTAAAGGTCCTGCCTGAGCGCGCCCTCGACAACCGCGCGCTGCAGGTCGCGGTTGGTCGCGGCGATCACGCGGACGTCCACCTTGATCGTTTCGCGTCCTCCCAGCCGTTCGAACTCACGCTCCTGGAGCACGCGCAAAAGTTTCAGCTGCACCTCCGGAGATACTTCGCCGATCTCGTCGAGAAATATAGTACCGCCGTTAGCGAGCTCGAATCGACCGATTCTCTTCTCTGTCGCGCCCGTGAAGGCGCCCTTCTCGTGGCCGAACAGTTCGCTTTCGATGAGGCCGGTGGGCAACGCCGAGCAATTGACCTTGATCAGGGGCCGCCCTTTTCGCGGGCTGCTCGAGTGGATTGCGCGCGCGATGAGTTCTTTGCCAGTTCCCGTCTCGCCAAGAATCAAAACGGATGAATCCGTCTCGGCGACCAGTCGCACTTTGTCCAGGACTTCCGCAAGCGCACGACTGTAGCCTACGATCTTGCCGAAATTGTGCGCTGCCTTGATCTCCTCCTGAAGATACTCGTTCTGGAGGCTGAGTTGGCGAAGCGCGTGTTCAGCACGCCCGCGCTCGTCGACATCGCGGAGGATTAGAGTGTAAAGCGTTCGACCGCGCACGCCTGCCTGCGAAATCGTAGCCTCGACCGGGAACTCCTCGCCGCCAGCGCGCTTGGCGCTGAGACCGCCCGGAGCCCACACGAAAGCGCCTGCCGCATTTGAGCTTGATTTACGAATGGACTCTTCGATCGCGCTGCGGAACGCGTCAGTGAGAAACGGGTCGAGTGTTCGACCAATAGCCTGGCTCGCGGAGCACTGAAAGATCTTTTCCGCAGCGTTGTTGAAGAGTTCGATGGTGCGGGATGCGTCGAACGTGATTATCGCGTCCATCGCAGAGCCGAGTATGCTCGCCAGCCGCTCTTCGTCTTCTTTAATCGCCGTTTCAGCCCGCAACCGCTCGATCTCGGCGTACGCCCGCGCTGCGAGAATCCGCATGATCGCGATCCCGCGGGGCCCGTCCAGCATCGGCTTGTCGTCGATGATTGCCAGGTGCCCCACGACGCGGTTCGACAAGTCCACCAGCGGCACCCCGCAGTAACTCTGCGCCGCCCAGTCTGTCAGCCCCTTGTCTTCAGGGAAGAGCTGGCACAGGTTCTCCGGGTAATGCGCCGTCTCGCCCTTCAGCACTGCCTCGCAGGGTGTTCCCGCCAACGGAAAGTCGAAATTCTCAAGGAACTGCCCGCGACCCCACACCGCGCGCGTGCGGAAACGTAGCCGATCTTTTGATAGTTCGGAGACGAACGCGTACTGACAGTTCAGCACCAGCGCCAGATGACGTACGAGCGACGAAAAGAACCGCTCGCCGGTCTCCGACTTGATGCCCTCGGCAATCTTGCGCAGGGCGGCGTCTTCAGGAAGCTGCACCGGGTTGTTCGTAGGTTGACCCAACTGCATAAACGGGGCGTAACCCGCGTCCAAGGCTAGCGAGATTGAATGCCGTAAGTCCATTGCTTGAATAACCGGAAACCCGATGGAGTTTCACGGTATCTAAACCAACGGCAGTAGCCAGGAGTTCCGAAATACTGCGGCATCGGCGACCACAATGGCGAGTTTTTCCGTGGCACGTCCGAGAAACCTTTGACGAGATCCAGAATCTAACAAGTCGCGAAGAGTCAACGCGAAGGGTTGGCGCCGCACGACAGTTAATTCAAACGAAGAGGAGAACCATGGATAGAAAGACACTAACGGGTGCCGTTCTGGCAGCAGCGGTGGGGGCGATGTTCCTGACTAGCCCCGTATTCGCACAGGATTCGTCGAGCGGCTCGAGCCAGGCTGCTGTGAAGTGTATCGGCGGCAACAGCTGCAAGGGCCAAAGCTCCTGCAAAGGCGCGAGCCACAGCTGCAAGGGCAAGAACGCATGCAAAAACCAGGGCTTCGTGATGACGTCCTCTGCCGACGAGTGCACCTCCAAGGGCGGCCGTCCGGAGGAACCGAAGAACTAACCGAAGATTAACTGACCTGGGCGGGAGCGGGACGCGCGCGGCGCCTCCCTCCCGTTGCGCCACCGCTTCCGCCGGGTCATCTGTCTAACTATGAATCGCTCGGATTTTGCATCGCTAGGCTTTGGCGTTGGGCTGCGCCGTCCGCATTACGGACACGTCCTCGAACAGCATCCCCCGATGGATTGGTTTGAGGTCATTTCGGAAAACTTCATGGTCGAGGGCGGGCGGGCGCTGGAAGTTCTCGCAGGCGCGCGCGCCCACTATCCGGTCGTGATGCATGGCGTCTCGCTATCGATTGGCTCGAGTGATCCGCTCAATCGCGCCTACCTCGAAACGTTGCGCGCGGCCACGCGCCGCTTTGAGCCGGCGTGGGTTTCGGACCATCTGTGTTGGACCGGCGTGGGCGGCCGCAATCTGCATGACCTGTTGCCCTTGCCCTATACCGAGGAGACTGTAATTCACGTCGCCGGGCGTATCCGCCAGGTTCAGGAAATCCTCGAGCGCACGATCCTCATCGAGAACGTCTCCAGCTACATGGCGTTTCGCTCTTCGCGGCTTGAGGAGTGGGAATTTCTGACCGCGGTGGCCGAAGAGGCCGACTGCGGCATCCTGCTCGACATCAACAACATTTTCGTGAGCGCCTTTAATCATCGCTTCGACCCGCTCCGCTACATTGACGCTGTGCCCGCCGACCGCGTGATGCAGTTCCATCTCGCGGGCCATAGCGACCACGGCAGCTACCTGCTCGATACTCACGACCATCCGATCCGCGCCGAGGTCTGGGCACTTTACGAGCACGCGGTGCGGCGATTCGGCCGGGTCCCGACGCTGATCGAGTGGGACGACAACATACCGGACTTCGAACTGCTGGCCGCGGCCGCTGCCGAAGCGCGACGCCGATGCGATTTAGCGCTGGACTCAGAAAGATCGGACGCGGCCAGATAACATGTACTTGAATGAACTCCAGAACTTCCTCTATCGGCGCATCACCAATCCTGACGCGACCAACGAAAGTCTCGGCGACGAACGTGGGCCAGCACCGCGCGTGCTCGAGGCGTTGGTACGCGGCGACCAGCGACTGAGCGCGGCCGAGCGGGTTGAGATTTATGCCAACGTGTACTTCTATCGATTGCTCGAATGCCTCGGCGAGGATTTTCCGGCCACGCTGGCAGTACTAGGGGAGGATAACTTCGCGGCCCTCGTCAAGGAGTACTTGCTGGAGCATCCCCCAACGGAGCCATCCATACTTTACGCGGCTCTCTACCTGGCGGACTTTCTCAACGATCATCCGTTTGCCGAACGTTGGCCGTTCATCGCCGACCTCGCTAGGCTCGAAAGGGCAGTTCTCGATGTCTTTCATGCCGCGGATGCCCCCGCACTCGGTCTCGAAACTCTGCATGCGGTTCCTTCAGAGGACTGGCCTGCGCTTAAGTTGCGAACGCATCCGGCGGTCGAAATCGTACACAGTGAATGGCGAATAGCGGACCTACTGCATACAGTCGAGCAAGGCCGAGAGTGGACCGACCCCGAGCATGAGGAGGCCAGCGTGCTCGTATGGAGACAAAATGCGCTGGTAAACTATCGCAACCTTGAACCTGAGGAGCGGGACGCGCTAGTGATCGTCTCAAAAGGCGCAAGCTTCGCCGCGGTCTGTGAGGCGATCGCAACTCGCTCCGAAGAACGCAATCGCGTGACGCTGATTGGTCAGTTGATGGCGCAATGGTTGGCCGACGGGGTCATCATGGCCACAGACTCCATGCTTGTGACAACGATGCGCGATGCACTCCCGTCGGGTCGAGCTTCAGGACGATAGCCCACTTCGGCGAAACCTCGACCGCCCTGGCGGCATCAAAACGGTGAAGCCATCGAGTTGCAGCGTGCCAAGCGAAACGCCACAGATCACATGCCGCCGATTCGTCAAATCCATCTCAGCTTGGCACGACGGAGAGCTCGCGGAAGTAGCGCGCGCATCCTTCGAAACGCATCGCGCTGGATGCGCCCGATGCGCTCGCTACGCGTCTGACTTCGGAGCTGTACTTGCTCTTCTAAAGAGCGTCGTGGCAGAACCTCACGGGCCCACGGAATTTCCGGAGGGCTTGGCGCGGGCAATTCTCGCCGCATGTCGCGAAACGAACTAGCGCTGTGACAAGGCCGCCCATGAACGAGAAACCGTCCTGGCTCAAGAGGATGTTCCCTTGGGAACAGAAGACACTCCAGGTCAACGGTCGCTCGATGGCATATCTTGACGAGGGAGATGCGGACGCTCGGCCGGTGTTGCTCCTGCATGGGAACCCGACGTGGGGATTCCTTTCCCGCGATTTTGTCCGACCACTGGTAAGCGCTGGCTACCGCGTGATCGTTCCGGATTGGATTGGCTGCGGTTACTCAGACCATCCGCGTATAGATGCGGGCCTCACGCTTGCTCACCATATTGCCGACCTTGTGTCGTTGATCGATCAACTGAGGCTTCGTGGGTTCGTAATCGTCGGCCAGGACTGGGGCGGACCGCAAGGCGTCGGCGCCGCGCTTCAGCGAGTGGAGCGGCTCGACGCCATGGTGCTGATGAACACGTGGCTATTTACGGATTCCATCGGCAAGTTTCATCAATCTCCGCTCCCCTGGACCACCTGGCACGCTCCACTGATCGGACAGTTGCTGATGAAGCGCTTCAAGGTTCTTTCGCATGGCGGAGTTTCCGCAATCACGCGACGCACGATGACCGAAGACGAAAAGCGCGCCTATCATCACGTGTTCGACGAACCTGACTCGGATCACGTGGTACTGACCTGGCCGCGGACGATCCCGCTGCGCGAAGGTGATCGCGGATGGAGCGATATGCAAATGATCCAGCGCAGGCTCCCCGAACTGGCTGAGGTGCCGACGCTGCTGCTGTGGGCCCCGGAAGACAACGTCTTCACGATCCAGTACGCGAACCGGCTCAAGGAACTATTACCGCAGGCCGAGGGACCCGTACTATTCGATCGGGCGGCGCATTTCCTTCAAGACGATCGCGGGCCCGACCTGGCGGCCGCGATCATTCCTTTCCTCAAGCGCGCGCTGGAAGCAAAGGCATGAAATTCGTCACGCCAACGCTCGAGGAACTGTCTTACCTTCGCGCCGATCCACTCCTCTGCGAGCAGGAGCTCGACGTCCGGCCCGCGTTGGCGGAGTCAATCGAACGTGCGGTGGGGCTCCGAGCTGGAAGAGTCTATTGGCGCTCGGCACATGACCATCTGTACGCGCTCGAGCTGGCCGATCTAGGGCGTGGGCGGCCATCGATGGCGACGGCATACGGAATGTGGGATCGCTACGAGCCGCGGCCTCCGGAACACGAGATAGACGCCGACCTTATCGATTTCAGCTTGTGGATCGCCGAGATCTCCGACGGCCTAGACCCCGCGCATCTCTCCCGCGTGCTGAGCCATGACCGACGCGAGCCTTCCTGGCCAGAGGGATCGGTGCTGCGCACTCCCGCCGAGCGCTTCAGCCACCTGCCCGACTTCCCCTACGAGCCTCAGTTCGTGGAATTGGAAGGGCTGCGGATGGCATACGTCGAGGCCGGTGACGGCCAGCCGATTCTGATGCTGCACGGAGAACCGACCTGGGGCTACCTCTATCGCCGGATGATCCCGACGCTGGCGGAAGTCGGGCGCGTGATCGTGCCTGACCTGATTGGCTTCGGACGTTCGGACAAACCGGTCCACGACAATGCCTAGAGTTATCGCTCGCATGCGCGCTGGCTGCGACGTTTCATAGAGAAGCTTGACCTCCAGCAAACCACGCTGGTTTGCCAGGACTGCGGCGGGCCTGCTCGGAATGCGAGTGTTGAGCGAGACTCCCGGGCCGCTTTTCGCGCCTGGTCGCGATGAATACCGGAATGCCCGACGGCCGCGCGATCGGCGAAGGTTTCATGCAATGGCGCCGATACGCGCAACGTCAGCAGCAACTCGACGCCGGCGGTATCGTGCAGAGCGTCCTGAAAATGCGCAAGCTCACGGACGCGGAAGTCGACGCGTACCGCGCGCCTTTTCCCTCGTCCGACTATCAATCGGGCGCGCTGTCCTTTCCGCGTCTCGTGCCGATCCGGCCCGATCATCCGGGAGCTTTCGAAAATCGGATCGCTAGCCAGAGGCTTAGGCGGCTCGAATTGCCGGTATTGCTGCCCTGGGGTGACGCCGATCCGGTCTTGGGTAAATTAGAACCTGACCTGAGGGTGATTTTCCGCAACGTCGCGCCGCCCCTGGTCATTCACGGTGCGGGGCACTTCATCCAGGAAGACGCGGGCGAGGAAGTGGCCGGGCACATTCGCACTTGGCTTGGGACCGGTCGATAGTCTCTGCACGAAAAGTTGCGCCGACGCCTCTTTTCAGCGAACGTTCCTAAGGAGAAAGCAATCAAGATCACGATTAAACCCGAGCAAAGCAATCTCGCCCGATGGCACGCCGAGGTCGCCGCTCGTCCCAGCGCAAAAGCATGATGGGAACGACTACTGATGGTCAGCTTGGCCTGCCGAACGGCGTTGGTCCTTGCCGCAGTGTTGACTTCAATCTGGTCTGTTGAGCATCGGAGCGTTCGGCAGGACTTCGGCGAAGGCGGATCAAACCCGGCGGCTCCAGCGATTCACCACGTAACGTCGCCTGACATACATGGCTTTCGGATGACGATCAGCGAAGGTGTGATCGATGTGAACTTTGGCCCCGGCGCTCTGGAGACTCCCTTAGCAGCGATTCACGATTGGATCTCACGGTCGGCATGTGCAGTAACGACTTACTATGGCCGCTTCCCGGTAAAACATCTGGAGTTGCTAATCGTGCCGGTTGAGGGACAGAGAGGCGTTTTGAATGGAAGAACCATGGGTTACGGCGCCGCCTCTACAAAGGTTTCCGTGGGCCAACTCGCGACCGAGGAGGACCTCAAGCGCGACTGGGTCATGACCCATGAAATGGTCCATCTGGCTTTTCCGTCCGTTGCCGAACAGCATCATTGGATAGAGGAGGGTCTCGCCACCTACGTCGAGCCGATTGCGCGGGTCGAGGCAGGAAATCTCGAGCCTCAAAGTATATGGCACGACTTGGTGGAAGGTCTGCCCAAAGGCCTGCCGCAGGTGGGCGACAATGGCCTCGATTACACACACACCTGGGGAAGCACCTACTGGGGCGGAGCGTTATTCTGCACCCTGGCGGACATCGAGATACATCAGCTCACGAACAATCGCCACGGCCTGCAGGACGCGCTGCGGGCGATTCTCGCCGGCGGCGGTAATATCGAAGCCAGTTGGCCGCTTGAACGCGCGCTGATGCTCGGCGACAAAGCAGCAGGGGTTCCGGTGCTGACAGAGCTCTACCAGCAAATGAAAGAGAAGGCCGTTCAATACGATCTGGCACGACTCTGGAATAACTTAGGAGTAGAGCCCTTAGGCGAGGTCACCGTCAATGATCGGGCGCCGCTGGCCGCGGTGAGGCGTGCAATCACTGCCGTACCTACCGGAACGACAGCATGCTATCCCACGTTTGACAACTCCGTCAGCCGGCGCGACGCCCAATCCTAGTCGGCCGGATCCGACTGGCCTATCTGGGACAGGGTCTACCTCGATCGTGATCGACCCTGATCAACTAGCCTCAGCACCCGATACGGCATCACAACGCCGAAGACAACGAGCAGCCGACGCCTGATCCAGTACGGTCCAAGGGTTCGCGCGGAACTTCTCAAGCAACGGGAGAGAGTCCAGCTCTCGGCGCGAGTGCGCTTGAAACAGCCGCGTAACCCTGATGCGGCGAGAAAAAATTCAAAGGCATATAGCCCCAGTAATTGCCTTCGTCCGGGTCGTACTGAAAAACCGACATCAACTCGACCACGGTGATTCCAAGGTCCTTAAGGTAAGGAATTTTCTCGATCACCCCTGCGAATGTTCCGCGCTTGTCGGTGGACACCCCGGAATTGCTGCGTTTCGTAAAGCCCCTCACGTGCATCTCGTAAATGATTGTGTCCGAGGTGTGACGAGGCCTCGGGTCGACGCCAAGTCGATCTTCTTTCCGCCCAACTTCCGACGCAGCGCTTCCGTCGGGCGTGGATCGAATGCCGGGAGGGCACCCGTTGGCGTGCTTCCATCCAGTACTGCCTGGCGCTTGGCTTCGATTGCGTTAACCAGGTCCTGTCACGAATCGTCAAAGGGTTTCGCGCCTTCGGCTTGCAGATCGGCGCCAAGTTTTGCGACATCAATCCCGACTCTGCCGAACTCGGTGAGCACTTGTTCGCAGTCCGCGACGCGGCGCGGAATGACACCGTTTGTCCGACCGTGCTCACCGAACGCGAGCAAGGTTTCCTCGGGCATAGTATTGACGGTGTTGGGAGCGGCTAGTGCGCCTATATAAAGGACTTCGGAAGCCGTTACCGATAGATCAGTGATGTAGTGTTCAAGCGTGCCGCTATCGAGAAGGTCGCGTGTAATGTTGTCGAGCCAGATGCTTTGCCCGAAATTGTGGAGCATCTGAGTAGCTTTCATGATCTCACTTCCAGCGCGTTGTTCACGATTTCCTGGGCTTCGCGAAGTATGGCCTCCAGGTCCGCCTTATCCTTGAAACTTTCCGCGTAAATCTTGTAGATGCTCTCGGTTCCGGAAGGGCGCGCGGCGAACCAGCCGCTGGCGGAAATAACCTTGAGGCCGCCGATCGGGGCGTTGTTGCCGGGAGCGATGGTCAGCCTGCCTGTGATCGGCTCGCCCGCGAGCTCTGACACTCTGACCGCTTCAGGAGAAAGCTTTTCGAGCTTCGCTTTTTGCTCCGGTGTCGCGGGTGCGTCGACACGCTCGTACTGTGGATCGCCGAACTCGGCCGTGAGCCGGCGGTAATGCTCACCCGGATCACTGCCGGTGCGAGCGGTGATCTCCGCGGCTAGCAAGTTCGGAACAAGCCCGTCTTTATCGGTCGTCCACACTGTGCCGTTGCGCCTCAGAAATGTCGCGCCCGAACTTTCCTCGCCGCAGAAGCCGACGGTGCCGTCGATGAGACTCTCGACAAACCACTTGAACCCTACTGGCACTTCGATCAACCGACGGTTTAAATTCTCCGCCACTCGATCGATCATCGCGCTACTAACGATGGTTTTGCCGACGGCTACCGCCTTGGACCACTGCGGACGGTTCGCGAAAAGATATGAAATGGCGACCGCGAGATAGTGATTCGGATCGACCAGGCCCTGACTGTGGCTGACTATTCCGTGGCGATCGGCATCAGTGTCACATGCGAAGGCAACGTCGAAGCGGTCCTTCAGTCCGACCATACGCGCCATCGCATACACCGATGAGGGGTCCATGCGGATTTGGCCATCCCAATCGACGGTCATGAATCGGAACGTTGGGTCGACGGTGTGGTTGACGACCTCGAGGTTTAGCCCGTAGCGATCGCCGATCGCATCCCAATAGGAGACGCTGGCGCCGCCCAACGGATCGACTCCGATACGGACCTTGCTCTCCCTGATTGCCTGCATATCGACGACGGTGGGGAGATCGTTCACGTAGAAGTTCAGATACTCATGCTGATGGGTCGTCGAAGCCGTGCGTGCTCGCTCAAGCGGCATCCTCACGATTCCGCCCAGGCCGTCTGCGATGAGAGCGTTGGCCCGCTCCTGGATCCATCCGGTTACCTGAGTATCCGCGGGGCCTCCATGCGGCGGGTCATATTTGAAGCCGCCGAATCGCGGCGGATTGTGGGAGGGCGTGATGACGATACCATCCGCAAGACCGCGCTTGCGGCCCCGGTTGTAGCTGAGAATTGCGTGCGAGATTACCGGAGTAGGGGTATAGCTATTTCCTGCATCGGCCATCACGTCGATACCGTTGCCTGCCAGCACCTCCAATGCACTTTTGAAAGCCGGTTCCGAAAGCGCGTGGGTATCGAAGCCGATGTAGAGCGGTCCGTCGATACCCTGCTGTTTGCGATAAAGGCAGATTGCCTGGGTAATCGCGAGGATATGCGCCTCGTTGAACGAGTTGTCCAGTGAGCAGCCTCGATGCCCGGAGGTTCCGAACGCGACGCGCTGCGCGGACAAGGATGGATCCGGCCGCCCCGTATAATATGCGGCCACCAGCTTGGGAACATCGATGAGAATCGACGGGTCGGCGGGCTTACCCGCAAGCGGACTGACTTTCATAATTGGCGCTCCCGAAAACCTGCAATCTCCACTAATTTACGGGGCAGGGCTTCGCGTTCCAGATCTCTCCCGCGTACTGCGAGATGGTGCGGTCACTCGAGAATTTTCCAGAGCCCGCGACATTCAGGATGGCTTTACGCACCCACTCTTCCGGGTTCCCGTATAGTTCAACGAGCCTGCGGTCGGCCTCCAGATAAGATTTGAGGTCAGCCAAATGCATGTAGTAGTCACCGTGCGTTAGAAGCGTGTCGCGCAGCGGCTCGAAGATACCCGGTTCAGGGCGGCTGAAGTGATCAGAAAAAATCAGATCCAGCGCGGCACGAGTTTCCGGTTCATTGTCGTAGTGCCAGTGCGGGTTGTACCAGTTACGGCTATCGGCCACCTGCTGCGCGGTCAGGCCGAAGAGGAAAAAGTTTCCCTCTCCCGCCTCCTGCGCCATTTCAATGGTCGCTCCGTCGCGCGTGCCGATCGTTAACGCCCCGTTCATCATGAACTTCATGTTGCTCGTCCCGCTTGCCTCGAAGCCGGCGGTCGAAATCTGGTTAGAGACATCGCTGGCGGGAATCAGGCGCTCGGCGAGTGATACGTTGTACTCGGGCAGGAACACGACCTTGAGCCGGCCGCGCATCGCAGGATCGCCGTCGATGGTCGCAGCGAGATTGTTGATGAACTTTATGATGAGTTTCGCGAGATGATAGGCTGGCGCCGCCTTACCGGCGAAGAAAAATGTCCGCGGCGCCATTTCCAGTCCCGGGTGCTCCCGCATTCGGTTGTAAAGTACGACGATGCGCAGCGCGTTTAGCAGTTGCCGTTTGTATTCGTGGATGCGTTTGATCTGACAATCAAAAATTGTGTCCGGATCGACCGTCTCTCCGGACGTCGATTTGAGCCAGTTGGCGAAGTGAGATTTGGTCTCGCAAGTGGCCGCGCGAAAGCTGCCGCGAAAGCTTTTGTCCCCGGCAAGCGGCTTGAGCTTGCTCAGTTGGCTGAGATCGGTGATCCAGCCGTCGCCGATTGCATCCGTAATTGTGCGGGCCAGCGCAGGGTTTGCCAGCAGCAACCAGCGCCGCGGCGTGACGCCGTTGGTCTTGTTGTTGAAGCGTTCGGGAAAGGCCTCGGCCAGATCCTTAACAGTCGTCGTGCGCAGCAATTGAGAGTGAATCGCGGCCACGCCGTTGGTGCTGTGTGACCCGACGATGGCCAGGTTGGCCATGCGCACGTGTTTGTTCGCGCCTTCCTCGATCAGGCTTATGCGCGCGACACGGCCCTCGTCGCTCGGAAACCGGGTCCGGACGTCGTCGAGCAAGCGGCGATTGATCTCGAAAATGATCTCCAAGTGACGCGGTAGCAGCTTCTCAAACCACTCGACCGGCCATTTCTCCAGAGCTTCAGGCAGCAGCGTGTGGTTGGTGTACGCCAGCGTTTTTCGAGTCAGATCCCAGGCTTCATCCCATCCCAGCTTCGCCTCGTCGAGCAGAATCCGCATCAACTCCGCCACCGCCATCGTCGGATGCGTATCGTTGAGCTGGATCGCGACCTTCTCGGGAAGCGCGCGCCAATCGGCGTTGCCGCGCCGGAACCGCCGCACAATATCGGCAAGCGAGCATGCGACAAGAAAATACTCCTGCACGAACCGTAGCGCTTGCCCCCGGCTGGTCGAATCGTCGGGATACAGCACTCTCGTTAACGTTTCGGCGGCCAGTTTCTCCGCCAGCGCGCCAACGAAATCGCCGTGGCTGAATTCCTGAAAGTCGAAATAATCCGGCACAGCAGCGACCCAAAGGCGAAGTGAATTGATGGTTCGGCCGCCATACCCGACTATGGGGAGATCGCGCGGTATGCCAAACAGGCTGGAGGGCTTTCCCACCTCGGCGTGCAACTTTCCGCCAGCGATATTGAAAGAGCAGTTCAGCTTAACTTCGACGCTGTCCCGAGGCCGCAAGATCTGCCAGGGATCGGGGCGCCGCAGCCAATGGTCCGGCCGCTCTTGTTGCCAGCCGTTCTTAATAGACTGCTTGAACATCCCGTATTCGTAACGCAGCCCATAACCCATCGCGGGAAGTTGCATCGTCGCCATTGAATCCAGGAAGCACGCCGCCAAACGTCCCAGCCCGCCATTACCCAGACCAGCGTCGGGTTCCTGTTCGAGCAGGCCGAGCCAATCAAGGTTCTTCTCCTTTATGAATTGTTTCGTGATCGGATCGAGCAGAAGATTCTCGATGTTATTGGCGAGCGAGCGGCCAAGCAGAAACTCTATCGAGAGATAGTAGACGCGTTTGGGATTTTCGCGGTCGTAGGTCTGCTCGGTACGTATCCATCGCTGCGAGAGGATGTCGCGTACCGATCGGGCGACGGCTTCAAATCGCTCACGCAATGTGACCTGGCTCGCATCGACGATGTTGTCGAACAGGAGATGGCGTTCGTAAAGAGCTTCCTCAGTTCCGGTGAACTTAACGGTGCCGCATCCGTATTGTGCGATAAGCTTCGATGTTTTCTCGGAGCCGGCCGACTTAAGAGAAACTGCCATGTCTTTTCCCTTCTGCTGAATTCTTCAGCTTGTTCCCAAAGTTCGCGAATGTCAGTCACCTGAGTCATCGGGTTAGGTGCCTAATGATGCATGAGATGATGCAGGTCATTCCAAAGCTGGATCACAGGTTGCGACAGATCGTGCTCGTAGCCAAGCGCGCTCAAGCTGGCAGTGCTCAGCAGGAAATATCTGCCAGCCTGAGGTTCCAGCCCCAGCCATCGCGCAGTCAGTACCCGCAGAAAGTGCCCACTCGAAAAAATCAAAACGTCGCCCTTGATCGCGCGCACGCGGCCAACCACACGATCAGCCCGCGCTCCAACCTCGGCTGGCGATTCCCCTCCGGGACAACCGTCGCGGAACAGTTGCCAGCCCGGGCGCTTGGCATGGATCTCCCCAGTGCGCAGACCCTCGTATTCGCCGTAGTTCCATTCGACCAAGTCGCGATCGACTTCGGATTGGGCGCCGAAGCCAGCCAACTCGCAGGTCCGGGCGGCGCGCTGCAACGGACTTGTAAATACCCGGGCGAACTGCCGGAGCCGGAGCTGTTCCCCGAGCTTACGGGCGTTGCGCTCGCCGCGGTCGGTGAGCGGCAGATCGGTCAATCCTGTGTGCTGACCCGAAAGACTCCACTCAGTCTCACCGTGCCTTGCGAGGTAAACGACCGGCAGCGTTTCACTCATGACTTCGTTTCCTTTTAAATAGGTTTCGTCAGAATGGCCATTGCCAATTGGTGATGTCCTGAGGATCGACACCGAATTCGTGGGCGTGGCTCTTGGCCGCGATCTGCTGGTTGAGGAGTGCTTCGCGAACGCCGGCTCCGGTGACCCGAAAACGGGGCATCCGGTCGATGGCATCAATTGCCAGGCTGAACCGGTCTGTCTGATTTTGGATAGCCAATTCCAGTGGCGTATTGATGTTCCCCTTCTCCTTGTAACCACCGAACATGCGCATGGAATGACGGATCGGGAGTTCGAAGCCGTCTTCAGCGCAGTAATCAGTAGGTTCAGCGACGACACATTGGCACGCCATGGCAGTTCGTTACATTTTTCCAGCCACTTGGCGTGCTGGTTGAACATCGAGTCGATCACGTGGATAAATGGCTCGTAGCTGTTGAGCAAGCCGTGCCGGCCACTCAGGATGTAACCCTCAAGCCATCCTTCGACCGTGTGCTCGCTTAGAATCTCCATCACGCGTCCGTTCGGCGCAAGCTCGCCGCCGTCGCTGTCCTCAGGGAAATATTCTGCCATCCAAACCTTCTTGGCGACTTCGTAAATTGCCTCGAGTCGATTGGATTGCGTCTCGTCCGGTCCGAAGACGCGGAAGCGGTCCATGTCCACACGCATCACTTCGCGCAGGAAATTTCCCAGAGTCGGGACGTTCCCGGTCAAAGTTGCACCGGGCTTTTTGACCTCGACCGCGGAATCGCGAAAATCAGGCATATCGAGGGGCTTCCGCACCAAACCGCCGTTGGCGATTGGGTTTGCGCTCATCCGCCGATTTCCCTTGGGAGCCAAGGTCTTCAGCTCGGGGCACTAAACGGCCGGCCTCATCAAAGAGCGCCTACCTGGCTGGTTCAATTTCCTGCGCTGGTAAAATGAGAACAGCGCGAGACGCTGCAGCGTGAGATCCTGGGCGCCACGCGGGTGAGGATGCTGCGCGAGATCGGCGACCTGCTGGAGACGATCACTTCGACAGATCCGCTGCTGCTGGTGTTCGAGGATTTGCAGTGGGTGGACCACTCAACGGTCGGTCTCATCTCAGCGCTGGCGCCCCGGCGGACGCCCGCCAAACTGATGCTGATCGCCACCAAGCGTCCGATGTATATGGTCTTCCCCGAACATCCGTTGAAGGCGCTCAAGGAGGATCTCTTAGTCCATGAGTTATCCCAGGAGATCGCTTTGGAGCCGTTGGGCGAAGCGGAAGTAGCTGAATATCTCGGGGCGGGGTTGGACCCCAGCCTCCCGCAGGGCTTGGCCAAATTGATCTATGATCACTCGGAGGGGAATCCGTTGTTTATCGTGGTGGCGCTCGACCACATGGAGCGGGGCCTAATCTCGCGGGAAAACGGTGCATGGAAGCTACAAGTCCCGCTGGAAGAGATCGCGCTTGGGGTGCCCCAGAAGCTGCGCCGAATGATCGAAACCCAGATCGATCGGCTGACGCTGGATGAGCAGCGCGCGCTGGAGGCAGCGAGCGTCGCCGGAATCGCGTTTGCAACCGGTCGCGGAATGCGACGAAGAATACAAAATCGAGACGCTCGGCTGTAAACGTCTGTTCATTCGCCGGACCGGTGAGCCGCTGCATGCTGCCCGAGGGCCAAAATCAGTACTCGACCGAATACGCGGGTCGCAGGGCGAGTTCAATTTCGCCTGCCAATACCAGCAAGCACCGATTGGGGAATCAAAGGGTCTCGTATCTATCTGCTCGACGTGCTTGGGCGACGTATGGATTACCCCGAACTGAAGCGGGCCGTTCGCGCACAAGCAGAAGCGTACAAAGCCACTGTGGTGTTGATCGAGGATAGAGCCTCGGGCGTTCAGCTCATACAGGAAGGCATCGCTGAGGGCGTGCATGCAATCAAGCGTTACGTTCCGGAGGGCGACAAGCAGATGCGTCTGTATGCTCAGACTGGAACCATCGAGAACGGATTCGTCTATGTGCCTCGCGAGGCGCCGTGGCTTAATGTCTTGAACTACAACTTCCGAGAGTTGGCCCTGGAGAGATATCATAGCGGACACACGGCCGCTGCGATCGCCGAGGAGTTTCGATTACCGCTCGAACAGGTCCACAAATGGATCGATGAGGAAAAAAGCCGCCGCAGCATGGGCTCGCCGTGCTGGAAATGCTGAAGCGGGCCAATACGGAGTTCTGTTCATTTCGCAGCAAGGAGCTCGGTTTCGATATTCCGATCAGCTCTTGGGGAAATGGCAAATATCACGCCGAGTGCTTAACCAAGATGCTCTCTCATTAGGCGATTAATCTAGCGCGAATTTCGGTGTCCCTACTGTTTCGGAAAGCAGGATGCGGCGCAGCCCATCAATGACTTCACCGCGAGCGGAGCACTCCCCCAGGGTCGCTGACTCAAGAATAAGCAAGATGGACACCAGGTGCATCACCGGGTGGAGATTCATCGCTCTGATGGCCGTACTTCATGCGGCTGCGCATCAATAGTGAGGCGCTGCGGACTGGGCAGACCTTGTCGTGAATAGCCCCGCACTGCTATCCGTGTTATCTCGACCATCCGCGATCCTAGGCCCACTCCTTTGCCTTGGCGATCGCAATACGGATAGACTTGCCCTCGTCATAACCCTCTTCGAGCAACGCATGGGCGATCTCGATCGCCTTCAGGCGTACTTCCGGCGGCAGATGTCGCATCGATCGCTGGTAGTAAGTTTCGTCCCAGGGCATCGCGTTTCATTCTCCCGCACTGGACCCGTCTATGAAAAGCTAGATTCTCCAGTTCCCTTCAGATCACATGAAGGCGGCGAGCGGCCGGCGCGGGTTTACTCGTATCCGCTGTCAGAACAGGATCTGGCCCCTGTTGCGGGCGGCGTCCGCCTCAGCTTCTGTGGCCGAGCGCCGTGCGCTCCAATGGATAGCGACCCCTGGCCTGCGCAGGGTGGGCGCTAACGCCAGGACTCTCGAAGGTTCTGGTCTCGCAGGGCCTTCTTGAAATGTTCAATCCGTTTTTGGTTTGAATCCGGTCCGTCGTCTGTAATTGTACGGTTTGAGTTCATCGCTTTGTGCTCAATGTAAGCATGATTCCGAGAAGAGTGGTGGCGGCGCGCAGGTCAATCTTAAAAGACAATACGCCTTAAAAAACACCACACTCTGATTTCGCGCAAGCCCGCAGCGGGAACCCGTCACCTTCACACAACTGTTCCGAACAACACCCCGACGCCTGCGGTCAACGCCATTGCCAGTCCGCCCCAGAACGTGACGCGTATTGCGCCCACCGTCATGCCTGCGCCGCCAGCGCGCGCTGCCAACCCGCCTAAAAGCGCGAGGAATACGAGTGAAGTTCCGGATACAAGAGGGATTAGACCCGCCTCCGGAGCGATGGCCGTGACCAGGAGCGGCATGGCTGCTCCAACAGCGAAACTGCCAGCCGAAGCCAGTGCAGCCTGAATCGGACGCGCACGAAGAGTCTCGGAGATGCCGAGTTCGTCGCGGACATGTGCGCCTAGCGCGTCGTGGGTCATCAGCTGCTCGGCGACCTGCTTTGCGAGCGAAGGATCGAGCCCGCGAGCGCGGTAGATCGCCGCCAGTTCTTTGTGCTCGCCCTTGTCGTCTGCTTTGAGTTCCGCGCGCTCCTGCCTTAGTTCGGCCTGTTCGGTGTCTGCTTGTGAGTGCACAGAGACGTACTCACCCGCAGCCATGGACGTAGAGCCAGCGACCAGGCCGGCGACCCCCGCGACCAATACGTTGGTGTGAGTCGTGTGCGCGGCTGCGACACCAAGCACCAGACTCGCTGTCGAGAGTACGCCGTCGTTCGCGCCTAGTACCGCCGCTCGCAGCCAGCCAATGCGTCCTATGCGGTGCTGTTCCTTCCTGTGTATGAGCATTCTTGACGCCTCCTTAGCCGTGGAAAACGCCAGCCCGCGAAATAGATCGACGGTAAAGTTGTCCGGCGTGTTTCGAACAGTGGGTACCGCGTCCTCACTCCTCGGCCGTGCGCCGCCGTCATTCGCTCCACATAACTAATTGCCCCAAGTCGCGATCATCCCAGTTGCCACGGCAAACATGACCGCAGTAGCCGCCCAACCGACTATTCTTTGCGGCATCGGAAGCCTCAGCGTACCCGTCAGCTTTGGATTCGCTGTCATTAACATCATGACAAACATGATCGGTACGGCGGCGACTCCATTGATCACAGCACTCCAGAACAGCGCTTTGATTGGATTGATCGAGGTGAAATCCAATGCAACGCCTAACGACGTCGCCACGCACAAGGTTGCGTAAAATGCCCAGGCTTTGTCGAGCTTCCTTTGCAACCCGATTGGCCACTTGAAAGTCTCAGCCAGAGCATACGCCGCTGAACCCGCCAAAGCCGGTATGGCCAGCAATCCAGTACCTATTATGCCGATGCTGAACAACAGGAAAGCTGCCTCTCCAGCGAGCGGACGCAGCGCCGATGCGGCCTGCGTTGAGGTTTGGATGTCGATTTGACCGTGCGCGTGGAGCACAGCAGCCGCGTCGAGCATAATAAACAAAGCGATAAAATTGGAAAATCCCATCCCCAGGTAGGTGCCCGTGCGCATCGCCTGGAGTTGTGCCGATGCCTGCCCTGGCGCCTGCTTCAGGGGCTTCTCGCTCGCGTCTGCTCTCTGTTCCTCTACTTCCTGGGACGCCTGCCAAAAGAATAGATACGGACTAATCGTGGTTCCAAATACTGCCATCAACGCGGACAAATAACCCGTTGATAGTGAGATGCTCGGGATAAACGTCGCCGTCAGCGCGGACGGCCAATGCACGTGAGCGACAAACGCTGTCGCGACATACACGAGCAACACCAGCGCTGACCATTTGAGTATCCGCGCGTACTGGCGATATGGAACTAACACCGCGATTATCGCGCTAACGATCCCAAACCCGACGGAGTACAAAAGCGCCGGCCCACCGACCAACAGCTTCAACGCGCCGCCCATCGCGCCTATGTCGGCACCCAAATTGATCACGTTGGCGGCCAGCAGCAACGCGACAACTGGATAAAGCACCCAAACGGAATAGTGTCGCCGGATGTTGCCGGCGATACCGATACCGGTCACGCGACCGATCCATGCGCTGATCTCCTGTATTCCGGCCATTAGTGGAAAGGAAAAGAGCAGCGTCCAAAGCATCGTATATCCAAATTGAGCGCCGGCTTGCGAGTATGTTGCGATGCCGCTGGGGTCGTCGTCGGCGGCGCCGGTTACGATACCCGGTCCGAGCTTCGAGAGAATGCGCAAAACCTTCAGCCACCATAAATCGAGGGTCCGGGGCTCCAACTTTGGAGAATCGCTAGGAACTGCGCGTTTGCGCTCAGGTATTTCCGCCATGAAGATCATCTTACGGATCCAGTTCTCCAAAGAACAATGCCGATTTGTGCTATGCCGTGCGACGAGGAAACGAGGAGGATCAAGGTCGGATTTGCGTCACCCCCCGAGCAGCGCGAAGTAGAGACGCTTTCGAGCTTATACCCTCGGGAAAGACCATCCATCCCTTGTTCTCTGGATAACACCCCGTTTGCTTGTTCACCGCGCATCGCAAAGGTCGTCACATGCTCTGTAAGGTGGGACTTTGAATGAAACGCGAAATTCCCCAGGTAGTGAAGTGTCCTTTGCTGCCATTCGGCCGCTTCGGTTTTCGGTGCGAGGCTTACGATGATTGCAGAGTCGGCAGTCTGAGCTGGAGCACTTTCGAAGGTATCTCTGCGCATCGCTCCGAATCGGCCTTCAAGACA